>SAMEA3663013__coassemble_437_pt1 | contig 47791 bp, 36 predicted proteins | sample SAMEA3663013__metabat2_low_PE_021 | metagenome-assembled genome bin SAMEA3663013 (sample SAMEA3663013) | pig gut metagenome | biome: pig gut; feature: pig-associated habitat; material: faeces | place: France | collected 2012
CCGTCGGTGAGCATCAGGCAACTTTTTGCTTCCACGCGCGCCACGCTGCGCAAGAGCGTGCTTTCGCGGGTGGGCAGCAGCCAAGGCAATATTATGAGCATTGCCGCAACCACGCAGATTGCGGCAATGATAAAGGGTCTTGATTTTAGTAGTTTCTTCATCAGCAAAATTCGTTCTTACACTAATGCCTTTGACAAGAAATAACCGCCCAGCACGAGCCAGACGTACAGGCCGCCGGCAAGGAGAAAGGGTTTGGCGCCGGCTTGCTTGAACTTGTCGATGCTGGTTTCTGCACCGAGGGCAGTCATTGCCATGGTGAGCAGGAAGGTGTCGAGGTTGTTGATGAAAGAAATGCCTGCGGCGAGCGTTTCTTGGGGAATAAACGAGGCCTGTTGCAGGAGCGAGTTGATGCCGATGACGATAAGGAAGTAGAAGGCAAACCAGGGAATGGTGATTTTGCTTTTCCCTCCGGCGTTGTTCGCGCTTTTGCCCCATTTGGCGAGGCAGAGGCTCATGATGACGAGCACCGGGGCGAGGAGCATCACGCGGATCATTTTCGTAATGGTCGCCGCGTCGGCGATATTGCCGCCGGCCGCATCAATGGCGTTGCCTGCGCCCACCACGTGCGCCACTTCGTGCAGCGTGCCGCCCGTATAGACGGCCAACTGCTGTTGCGTCAGTCCGTCGAGCATGCCGGCGCGGTATAGGATAGGGTAGAGGAACATGGAGAGCGTGCCGAAAATCACGACCGTGGAAACCGCCACGGCGGTCTTGTGGGGTGCACATTTCACCACGGGCTCTGCGCCGAGCACGGCGGCCGCGCCGCAAATGGCACTGCCGGTCGAGGTCATTAGCGTGGTTTCGCCGTCGATTTTAAGCAGTTTGCCGAGCAGTATGCCGAGGAAGATGGTGCCTGCCACGATGATGGCATCAACGGTAATGGCGGGCAGTCCTATTTCTGCCACTTGCTGAAACGTCAGTTTGAAGCCGTAAAGCACCACGCCCGTGCGCAGCACCGTTTTCGAGCAGAACTTGATGCCCGGCACCCACGTCTCGGGCAGTTTGTTGCGCAGCGAGTTGGCGTAGAGCATACCGAGGATAATGCCGACAATCAGCGGACTGAACGACAGGTTTTTTACGAACTGGAACTCGGCGATGTAGAAAGCCGAGAAGGAGAAGAGGACTATTAAGAGTATGCCGTGCAATACCTCGCCTTTGTTTTCTTTGAACATGATATTGATGATTTTATGTTGTCTTTGTGATGAATGTTTTTATGTTGTCTTTGAGGCGGGCTGTAAGCCCAATTGTTGCCCATAGCCCAGGGCAACGCCCTGGGGAAGGCGTGTGCATTGATTTAAGTGTCGCGCTCTGTAAGAGCAACCTGCATTATGAGGGGCAACGCCCCGTGGCATTGCATAAGGGGTTACGCGCTCAGAGCGCGTGGCATTTTTGCACAGCAAAAATGCCGAATGTATAAATCGCGGCCTACGTTCCCCCAGGGCGCTGCCCTGGGCTATGGGCAACAATTGGGCTTACAGCCCGCCACAATTATAATTTATTATTTGTGGCGGGCGTTTGGCAATACGCTCTTACTGTTTGCAACGGCCTATTCTTCGCTTTGTCCGTATTCGGAGCCCTCGCTTAGGAGGTCGGTGCCCCAGTGGGTGGAGGCGAGGCGCTTTTCGCGGCGAATTACTTCCTGGGCTTTCTTGGCGTAGATAATCATGCGCAGCGACTGGCTGTAAGAAAAATAATTCCACATCCAGTTGAACATCACGATGAGTTTGTTGCGCACGCCGAGAATGGAGCGCAGATGCACCACGAGCCACATGAACCACGCCACGAAGCCCGCCATTTTCATTTTGCTGAACTCCGCCACGGCGCGGTTGCGGCCCACGGTTGCCATCGTGCCGAGGTTGCGATAGCGGAACGGGCGCATGGGTTGTCCCTCCGCGAGGCGTTTCAGGTTCTTTGCCAAGAGCGAGCCCTGCTGTATCGCCACTTGCGCCAGTTGCGGGTGACCGCCTTGCCACTTGGGGTCGCCTTCGGGCATGATGCACTGGTCGCCGATGGAAAACACGCCGTCGAGTCCTTTCACTTGGTTGAACTCGTCCACGATGATGCGCCGCCCGCGCCCGAGGTGGCTCGGGTCGAGGTTGCCCACGGGCTGCGCCGCCACGCCGCTCACCCAGATAAAGGTGCGCGTGGCGATGCTGCTGCCGTCTTTGAGTATCACGCAGTGGTCCTTATAGTCAGTCACCATCTTGTTGAGCAGCACGTTCACGCCCATGCCGCGCAGGTATTTCTCCACGTGCGCCGAACTCTCCTCGCTCATGGCGGGCAGCAGGCGCGGTCCGGCTTCCACGAGATAGATATGCATGAGACTCGAGGGCAGGTCGGGGTAGTCCTTTGGCAGCACAAAGTTTTTCATTTCAGAGAGTGCGCCGGCTATTTCCACGCCCGTTGCGCCGCCGCCCACGATGACCACGTTGAGCAGTTCCTGCCTTTCCTGTTCTCCGGCGCAGGTGAGGGCGCGTTCGAAGTTGTCGAGCAGCGCGTTGCGCAGTCCCATGGCCTCGCTCACGTTCTTCATCGGCATGGCCTCGCCTTCCACGTGCTCGTTGCCGAAGAAGTTGGTCGTAGTGCCGGCGGCCAGCACCAGGTAGTCGTACTGCACCTTGCCGATAGAGGTTTGAATAATCTTGTGTTCAGGAAAAATGGAACGTACCTCCGCCATGCGGTAAAAGAAGTCCTTGCGGCGTTGGAAGATTTTGCGGAAGGGGAAAGAGATGGAACTCGGCTCGATGCCCGCCGATGCTATCTGGTAAATAAGCGGCGGGAACTGGTGATAATTGTTTCGGTCAACGAGCACTACTTGAAACTGCGAACCTTTCAGTTTGTTGGCCAATTTCAGTCCGCCAAAGCCGCCGCCCACGATGACGACGCGCTTCTTGTCGGTTTGGGGTATGTTGAAACTCATGGTGTTATGATATTGTAAATATATATTATGGTGCTATGATGCGATTGCTATTGGTTGGGGCGCGATCGCTTTTGATTGGGGCGGCCTGAAAGGCCAGTTGTCGCCCCCAGCCCAGGGCAACGCCCTGGGAAACGCACGCCGCGATCAATACATTCGGCATTTTTGTGCCGCCGGCGCAAAAATGCCACGCGCGTCAAGCGCGTAATCCGCAATGCCACGGGGCGTTGCCCCTCATAAAGGGGACTGCTCTTACAGAGCGCGACACTTTAATCAATGCATCGCCATTCACCCAGGGCGTTGCCCTGGGCTACGTGCAACAATTGGGCTTACAGCCCGCCCAATAAGGTATGTCTTTACCCGATCAATCCGGGATGATAGGTGATAAAGCTTACAGCCCGCTCCAATAAGGTAAATCCTCCCGCTTTTACAGCAACAGCCACCCTGCTATGCCGCAGAGGGCAATCATGACGAGGGAGTTGATGCGGAAGAGGGCGGAGCCAATGAGGGTGGCAAAGAAGAGGAAGAGCGTGATGCCAAACTGCCACGGCGCTTCTTTCGGCGTGCCGAACGTGCCGGGCGTGCAGAGCAGCAGCACGGCGGCTGCCATCAGTCCGGGCACGAGGGGGCGCATCAGCGTGAGCACGCCCTCGGCCATGCCGCTCTGTTTGAAACGGACGTAAAAGCGGTGGTAAAATTCTGTCCAGAGGAAGGAGGGCAGGGCTATGCCAATGGTTGCCACTAATGCCCCGCCCACTGCGGGCCAAAAGCCGTAGGGCTGGACGGTGGCGGCATATCCGCCGAGCGCGGCGGCGTTCTGTCCGATGTCGCCGGGGATAATGCGGCAGAGTGCCACGAGGTCGGCAAACTCCTCGGCGGTGAGCCAATGGTTTTGCGTCACGAGTGCGTTTTCCAAGAAAGCGAGCAGGCTTTCCATGCCGCCGAAGCCCAACAGGCCGGCAGCGAAGAAGAGCAGGAAGAGTAGAGCGTAAACCATGGCTTATTCGTTGGGTTTGATAAAGAAGCCGTAAAGCAGGCCGGGAATGATGATGCCGAGCACGATGACGAAGGGCGGCAAGCCCAAGAGACATATCGCCACTGCCGCGCCGATGGGCAGCCACACGTTGGCCAGCGTGATGCTCGTGTGGCGCAGGGTACGCACCACGGGGATAACCAAGAGCGCGATGATCGCCGGGCGCACGCCGCGCAGAAAGGCTGACATTTGCGGCTGGGTGCGCACGTCGCCAAACAGGCCGGCGATGAACACCATAATAATAAAAGGCGGCAGCAGCAGACCGCCGACGGCTGCAAGGCTGCCCGCCTTTCCGTGCAACTCGCGCCCGAGGAGGGTGCAGAGGTTGATGCTGAACACGCCCGGCATCGCCTTTGCCACTGTGGCGCAATGCTCATAGCGTTCTGCCTCCATAGCCGCCCCGTCGCCCTCGGCAAGCACCTTGCGCAAGGGTGCGGCGAGGGCATAGCCGCCGGCAATGTTCATGCCGGCGGTACGCAGGAAAAGTGAGAAGATTTGGTAAAGGGTCATATACAATAGGTTTGTATAAATAATTTGAGGCTGTTGTTTTTGGGATAAAAACCATGAAAAACCGCTTGTTCTGTGTGGGCCTATTGGCTTGCCTTATCTGATAAATCCCGAGCCTGAAAGCCTATCGGCTTCCGTCTCGTGCTTTATCCGCTAAGGCGGCGGTCGGTGCCCGCCCGCCCCACACATAACAAGGAAAAAACAAGGAAAAACCCATTTTCAATGAGAAATCCATCAAGGTCTCACGGGTTTTTAATGGTTTTTCCCTTGCTTCGTTTGAAGCGGGCGGTAACCGACCGCAGCCGTTGGGATTAAAGACGAGCGAAAACCGCGAGGTTTTCATGCTCGGCGTTAAGACCGGCGGCGTGGCCCGCAGGGCTTCAAACGAAGCAAGTGTTTTTTATGGTTTTTATCATTATCCGTAGATTGTATCACCTACGGGCATTTCCACCCGCCCCAATTATTTATGCTGCTCGCGGTAGAGGTCGTTCACCGTCTTGACGGGATTGAACGTCGTGAGGGGCACTTCCACGAATACCGTGGTCCAGTCGCTCATCGCGCCGTTCCACAGGCCGGGCAGCTCGAGGGCTTTGAGTTCGCGGCCGTCCTTGCTCTTGTGGGAGATGAAGCCCGTGAGCCGGTCTACGTACTGCGGCAGGTGGAAGCGGTTGCCTTTATAGTCTTTCAAGGCGCACACGAGGTCAACGGGGTTGAAGTGCGTGCCTTGCTCGAACATCGCCTTCTTTTCAGCGTCGGCCATGTCGATTTGCGAACTTTCGAGGATTTGTGGCGACACGGTGCCGTCGCTGTTGTAGGCAAGGAACGGCCCGCCGCCCGGTTCGCCCACGTTGCGCACCATACCGCAGGCACGCATCGGGCGGTTCAGTTTTGTCTTCAAATACTTGTGGAGTTTATCGCCTGTAAGCGTCTCGCCGTCAGGAGCATAGCAGAAGCATTTTTCTTGCAGCCAATGCAGCATTTCCTGCATTTCGGCTTCCGTTGCGCCCTCATCGAGTTTGCGGAGCATGGCGAAAGCCTCGGCTTGCAGTTTGACGAGCACGCCGGCAAGGAGTTGCTTGTACGTCACGGTGTCGCCTTTCAGACGGTCGGGCACAACGTTGTCGATATTTTTGATAAACACCACGTCGGCATCAATGTCGTTGAGGTTTTCAATAAGCGCGCCGTGGCCGCCCGGGCGGAAGAGCAGGCTGCCGTCCTTTTGGCGGAAAGGCGTATTGTCGGCGTTGGCGGCCGGCGTATCGGTAGAGGGCTTCTGTTCCGAGAAACTGATGTCGAAAGCGGCATCGTGGGCAGCGGCATACTGCGGGGCTTTCTCGGCTGCCAGTGCCTCGAAGAGGGCGCGGTGCTCGGGCGACACGGTGAAGTGCACGTTCACTTTTCCGTCCTTGCCCTTAGCGTAGAGCGTGCCTTCCACGAGGTGTTCTTCCAGCGGCGTGCGCGCGCCCTCGGCGTAGCGGTGGAATTTCAGCAGGCCTTTCGGCAGTGCGCCGTAGTTGAGACCGTCCTTGCCGAGCAGCGTGTTCACCACGGCCTTGTATGCGCCGTCGGCGAGCAGGGCTGGAATATCCTTGCCGTGCAGGCGGAGGCAGGCGGCGTTGAGGTCGGCGTAGAAAGCCGCTTCATTGATATTATTGAAAAACGTCTTTTCAAAATCGCTTTGCGGCGCGTCGTATTCTGCATCTGCAAAGGCGAAGAGGTCCTTGAACATGCGGCTGGCCGCGCCCGAGGCAGGCACGAACTTCACAATCTTGTGCGCGCCGTTCTTATAGTCGTTCCATGCGGCGAGGCATTCTGCCGTTTCGGCGTCCGAGGGTTTGAGGATTCCTTTGCCGATAGCGGCTGCGCCTTCGAGTTTGAGGAAGGGGAAGCCTTTTTCAAAGCATGCCATCTGCTCGTTGAACTTCTCTTCGCTGATGCCTTTCTGCGCCAGCTGTGCTTTGTCTTGTGCGTTAATCATGGTATGAGGGGTATTAAGGGTTATTGTCATGGTTTTAGGGTAGATTGTATAAAAATATTTGCTTGCTATCTGCCTGGAAGGCAGTACGGAGCGGAGCGACGGTAACCGGGTACGCAGTGTCCGGGAGAAAGGGTATATAAAGATGTGCCTGGAAGGCACTACGCCATAGGGAATAAACAAAAACATTCAAAACCGCTTGCCTTGTGTGGGCCTGCGGCTCGCCTTATCCGATTAAGCCCCTGCTGAAAGTCTTTCGACTTTCGCCTTGTGCTTAATCTGCTAAGGCTGCGGTCGGTTCCCGCCCGCCCACACAGGACAAGCAAAAAACAGACAATTTTCGTGCAAGCGAGCGCAACAGAACTTGCTCATATTGCCGAGCGCAGCCGAAAATATGTAAAAGTAAAGCATTGCTTCTTTGCTTTTACAATGAAAAGTAAATATCTACTTTTTTCTGTTTTTTGCTTGCGGCGTTTGAAGCGGGCGGGCACCGACCGCAGCCGCAGGGATTAAGGACGAGTGAAATGGCGTGCAAGCGAGTGCAATCAAGTTTACTTGAATTGCCGAGCGCAGCCGACATTATACAAAGCCGAGAGGCTTTCTAACTCGGCGTTAAGCCCGGCGGCGTAGCCCTTGGGCTTCAAACGATGCAAGCGGTTTTTATGGTTTTTGTCTTTATTGGAAGAATATTCAACCGACAGATATATAAATATGTCTGTTTCCTATATGCAAAGTTAGGAAATGCAAATGAATTGAAAGAACATACGGCGGAAAATCCAGTAGAAATTCGAAATTTTCTCGGAGATGTTTTTTATTTCCTCCGTGATAATTTTTCCTAAGCCCGTGATATTTTTTCCTTTCTGCTAAGATGTTTTTTGTTACAAACTTTGTAACATGTATTACAAACTTTGTAATATGTGTTAGCAAGTTTGTAACAAGCGTTACAAAGTTTGTAACAAAAAATGTCTAATAGGACAGGAAAAATTTTCAAGGAGGAAGAAAAAAATTATCAAGCAGCAAATAATAATTTTCTGCCTGATAGTCCGGCGTAGATGCTTCATCGCAGAATTTGCCCCTAATTTCCCCTCTGACGCATCGGGGCTGCTATTTCGACATCCCCTCGAAATTCACCCTAAAACGCCTTAAAACGCCCGAAAAATGCCAAAAATCGGATTTTGCACGAAAATAAGCCGACGACTTTCTTATATGAAAATCAAAAAAAGAGTAACTTTGCAGCGTAAAAATAACATCCTAAAAACGCTTTAATAAAAAATGGTTGACGAAGACAGAATAATCAAAGTCAATATCGAGGAGGAAATGAAAAACTCCTACCGCGATTACTCCATGTCGGTAATCGTGGCGCGTGCGCTGCCCGATGTGCGCGACGGCTTCAAGCCCGTGCATCGCCGTATATTATATGGTATGATGGAACTCGGCGTGACGCACGACAAGCCCACCCGTAAATCCGCGCGTATCGTGGGTGACGTGATGGGTAAATACCACCCGCACGGCGACAGTTCCATTTACGGAGCGCTCGTACGCTTGGCGCAGGACTGGAACATGCGCTACCCGCTCGTATTCGGGCAGGGCAACTTCGGTTCGATGGACGGCGACTCGCCGGCAGCCATGCGTTACACCGAGGCACGCCTTAGCCGCGTGGGCGAAGCCATGATGACGGATCTCGAAAAGGAGACCGTCGACATGGACATGAACTTTGAAAACCGCCTGCCCGAGCCGACGGTGATGCCTACGCGTATCCCCAACTTCCTCGTGAACGGCGCGAGCGGCATCGCCGTGGGTATGGCCACGAACGTGCCGACCCACAACCTCGGAGAGGTGATCGACGGCTGCGTGGCCCTGATTGACAATCCCGATATCACCATTCCCGAATTGATGGAATACGTGAAAGCCCCCGACTTCCCCACGGGCGGCTACATCATCGGTATGCAGGGCGTGAAGAGCGCCTACGAAACGGGGCGCGGCCGCATCGTGATGCGCGCCCGCACCGAAATCGAAACCCACGAGTTGCACGATTCTATCGTTGTCACCGAGATACCTTACGGCGTGAACAAGGCAGAACTGATTCGCTACATCGCCGAACTCGTGAACGAAAAGAAAATCGAGGGCATCAGCAATGTCAACGACGAGAGCGACCGCGAGCAAAAGGTGCGCATCGTGATCGACATCAAGCGCGACGCGAACGCTAACGTGGTGCTCAATAAACTTTTGAAGATGACGCAGTTGCAGACCACGTTCGCCGTGAACTGCATCGGCCTCGTGCACGGCCGTCCCCGCACGCTGACGCTCAAAGACTGCATCTCCACTTTCGTGGAACACCGCCGCGACGTGGTGACCCGCCGCACCATCTTCGACCTCCGCAAGGCCAAGGAGCGCGCGCATATCCTTGAAGGACTCATCATTGCGAGCGACAACATCGACGAGGTGGTCCATATTATCCGCGCCTCCAAGAACCCGCAGGCTGCCTGCGACGCGCTCAAGGAACGCTTCTCGCTCGACGACCTCCAGGCAAAGGCAATCGTGGACATGCGCCTCGCACAGCTCACCAACATTCAGCAGGACAAACTCCACGAGGAGTATGAGGAACTGCAACGCCGCATTGCTTACTATGAGCAAATCCTTGCCGACGACAAACTTCGCGATAAGGTAATCAAGGACGAACTGCAAGAGGTGAAGGAAAAGTACGGCGACGAGCGCCGTACCGAGATTTGCCTGAGCAGCGAAGAGTTTAATCCCGAAGACTTCTTTGCCGACGATGAGGTTGTGATAACAATCAGCCACCTCGGCTATATTAAGCGCACCCCGCTCGCCGAGTTCAAGGCGCAGGGTCGCGGCGGCGTAGGCTCGAAAGGCGGAGCCACGCGCGAGCAAGACTTTATCGAGTACATCTATCCCGCCACCGTGCACAACACGATGCTTTTCTTCACCGCCAAGGGCCGTTGCTTCTGGCTCAAGGTGTATGAAATTCCCGAGGGCAACAAGAACTCGAAAGGCCGTGCCATTCAGAATATGCTCAACATCGAGCCGGGCGACAGCATCAACGCCTGCCTGCATATCCGCAAACTGGCCGACGCCGAGTTCTGCGAGAGCCACTACGTGATGTTCTGCACGAAGGAAGGCATCATCAAGAAGACCTGCCTCAAAGAATACTCCCGTCCGCGCGCCAACGGCGTGAACGCTATCACGATCCGCGAGGAAGACCGCGTGGTAAGCGTGGCGCTCACCAACGGCACCGACGAAATCGTGATGGCCAACCGCAACGGCCGCGCCATCCGCTTCAACGAAAGCACCGTGCGCACCATGGGACGCACCGCCACCGGCGTGCGCGGCATGCGCCTCGATGAAGACGGGCAGGACGAGGTGATCGGAATGGTTGCCGTAAATAATCCCGAGACGGAGAGCATTCTCGTGGTCAGCGAAAAGGGTTACGGCAAGCGCAGCATGATTGCAGACTACCGCGTGACGAACCGCAGCGGCAAGGGCGTCAAGACGCTCAGCCTTACCGACAAGACCGGCCCCGTTGTCGCCATTAAGTGCGTCACCGACGACGACGACCTGATGATCATCAACAAGAGCGGCGTGGCCATTCGCCTGAAACTCTCCGAAGTGCGCGTGATGGGACGCGCCACGCAGGGCGTACGCCTCATCAACCTCGAAAAGCGCGGCGACATCATCTCGAGCGTCTGCCAGGTGCCCACGGAGGAAGAAGAGCTGCCCGAAGCCGAAGAAATCTCTGAAAGCCCCGTTGATTCCGTTTCCGCAGAAAATCCAGAATCTCCCGAAACCCAAGAATAATAAAGCCCTTATAACCAACAACTAATAACCTTATGAAAAAGTTCCTCTTTACGCTCGCCCTGACCTTTACGGCAGGCGCAGCCATGGCACAAAACAATGCCATCTACAAAGCACAGGAAAAGGTGGACGCAAACGACCTTAACGCCGCTTTGGAAATTCTTGAAGGCGCAATGGTCAATCCCAAGACCACGAAGTTTGCCGAAATCTACAATAACGCCGCAGAAATCCATGCGCGTATCTTAAATCCCGAGTTGATGAAGGCAGCCCAAAACATGCCTTTCGATACTTTGGTTTACTGCGAACACTTGGACAAGGCCATAGACTGCTACACGAAGAGCCACGAAGCCGACATCAAGCCCGATGAAAAGGGCCGCGTCAAGTCGAAGTTCATCGAAAAGAACCGCAGCCGCATGCTCCAGATGCTCGACTACTACAACTACGCCGGCGTGTTCATGAACCAGTCGCACAACCTCGAGAAGAGCCTGGAATACTTCGAGAAGTATTACAACATGCCCAAGAACCCCGTGTTCACCCCCGAGCAGACCGACTCTATCTACAAGGCCGACACGAAAGGCTCTTATCGCCAGACGGCGTTCAACGTGACCTATCTGAATTATCAGTTAAAGCGTTGGGCCGATGTGCGCCGCTGCGCCGACGTGGCCCTTGAAGGCGAGGACAACCTGCGCGACCTCTACATCTTGAAAATGCAGGCCTGCACCGAACTCGGCGACTCCGCCGCCTGGCTCGCCACGCTGAAAGAAGGCGCTGCCCGCATCGAAGATGCCGGATTCCTGCAAAATCTCCTCTACTACTACGTGCAGAAAGATCAGCCTGAAGAAGCCAAGAAGATGGCCGACGAACTTTTGCAGAAGAACCCCGATGGTAAAGGTCCTTGGTATATGAAAGGCTGCGTAGAACTGAATATGACGAAAGATTACGCCGCTGCTCGCGAATGTTTCTCGAAAGCCCTCGCCATCGACCCCGACTATGTGGACGCTTGCGTGAATATGGGCTACACTTATATGAACGAGGTGTACAGCAAGAAAGTAAACGGCGAGTGGAAACTCGATCGCAAAAACGTGAAGCAGTTTAACGCCGAGTTCGAGCAGATTAAGAAGTACTACGAAGCTGCCCGTCCTTATTTCGAGCACGTTCGCGAACTCAAGCCCGACGAACCCAAGTACTGGGCTTCCTCCTTGCAGATGATTTACACCAATCTGCAAATGCCCGATCAGGCAAAGGAAATGGATGCCATTATCGAGAGCATGAATAAATAACACGATTTTTAGTAAACAAGTAAACAAGTAAACGAGTAAACAAGACAGAAATGTCGTGCAAGCGAGCGCAATTAAGTTTACTTAAATTGCCGAGCGCAGCCGACATTATGTAAATGTCTTGCTAATTTATATTTTACATGAGAAACTTGTCTCGTCTACTCGTTTACTTGTAAACTCGTCTACTAATAAACGAACGTTTTTTGAACTTCCCTTATATCTAATATGTCAAGAGTGAAAGCAATTTCGCTCTTGGCATATTATGCAAACTCCGTTAATCGGTTTAGATAAAAACCAGTAAAAACAGCTTGTTTTGTGTGGCCTATCGGCTCGCCTTATCGGATAAACCGCGAGCCTGAAAGCAAAACTTTCGTCTCGTGCTTTCTCCTCTAAGGCTGCGGTCGGTTCCCGCCCGCCCCACACAAAACAAGGAAAAAACAAGGAAAAACCCGTTCTCAATGAAATAGTTATCCACATCAGTGATTAAGTATTTAGGTCTCACGGGTTTTTAATGGTTTTTCCCTTGCGGCGTTTGAAGCGGGCGGGCACCGACCGCAGCTGCAGGGATTAAGGTCGAGCGCGTGCCGATTAGGCACGCAGGCTCGGCATTAAGACCGGCTGCGTAACACACAGGGCTTCAAACGAAGCAAGATGTTTTTCATGGTTTTTATCAAAATCATTGAACCAAAACCAAACTCTATTCCCCAAATATTTCCCAGTAAACAATGCCAAGATTGATTTGTCTTTTCTCCGCCTTGCTGCTCCTCCTCGCCGTTCCCACAGAAACGAGCGGGCAAAAAGCTTTGCGCGAGGTGAAGACCCTGTTGAAAAATAAAGACTACAAAGGAGCGTTGCAGCGCGTGCAGGCGTTGCAGAAAGACTCCGCGCTTTCAGGCAACACCAAATTATATATGTATGGCATCGAAGCCAACATAGGACTCAACGATATAGAGAACGAGAAAATCTACCTCAAACAGAACTACGACACCGTTAGTTTCTACAACTCCACGCTCGGCATTTTTACCTACACGCTCAAATCAGACAGCTGCGAACGCCTGAAAAATGAAGACGCAGCCGCGAAATACCGCCGCGCCAACTTTCAGCGGCTCGAACGCCACTATTCCAATCTCAATTCTGCCGCACGCTTCTTCTACAAGCGCGGACGCTATAAAGAGACCATGCCGTTCCTGCGCATGTATCTCGACTATCCCCACACATTCCTCGGCGCTACGGTAGGCATTCCCGAAACCCAGCGCCACCGCAACAACGCCTGCATCTACCTGCACTGCGCCTACGAACTGAAGGATTATAAAGAAATGGAACGCTATCGCGACTTGGCATTGCGCGACACGGCTAACCTCAAATTCACCTACGAGTGCCTCGTAAATGCCGCCGAAGCAGAAAGCGACAGCGTGGCATTCCAGCACTGGCTCAAGCAGGGCTTGCAGCATTTCCCCGACCACCAGCCTTTCTTTGCCCGGCTCACCGACTATCTCACCGAGCATCATGACTATGGGGCCGTGCTCAGTCTTTCCAACGCCATGCTCGAAAGAGACTCCAACGAGGTGTGCTACCGCATGGCGCAGGCCATGGCATTGCTCAACCTGAAACAGTATGACGAAGCCATTGCTGCCGCACAGAAAACCCTTGCGCTCGACTCAGCTCTCGTGGAAATGGACTACGGCATCGGGCTGGCTTACGTCGAAAAGGCAGAGCAGGTGCAGTTGCCCGACAATGCCTATTCAAAATCTTATAAAGCAGCCAAGCAGAAGCAGAGAGACTTTTACACCCTTGCCGAAACCCATCTTGAAATCTACCGCAAGGCAAGGTCCGAAAGCGCGGCGCGCTGGGCACCCTTGCTCTACAAAGTATATCTCAACCTCAACCGAGGCACGAAATTCGCAGAAATAGAACGCATCTTACGAACCATCTGACCATGAATCCCTTACTCTTGCTCTCCTTCGCCACCGTTTACGGCGCATATCCTTTCCCCGACATCACGGTAGCCCATATAGAAGAGGCCATCCACGCCGGCATGGAAGCCGAAAACAAGGCCGTTGCCGCCATCGTGGACAACCCCGACGCGCCGACCTTTGAAAATACAATTGAAGCACTCGAAAATTCCGGCGAACTGCTGGAACGCGCCACCACGCTGATGTATAATCTGCTCAGCGCGCATACCAACGACGACTTGGAAGACTTGGCGCAGCGCGTAGCCCCCATTCTGTCGGAACACGGCAATAACATCATGCTCAATGCCCGCCTTTACGAACGGGTGAAAACGGTGTATAGCGAGTACAAGCCCAAGGACGCGGAAGAGGCGATGCTGCTCAAAAACACCTATGAGGCATTTGAACGCTCGGGTGCCACGCTCGACGAAAAGGGCAAGCAACGCTTCCGCGAAATAAGCGCGGAACTTTCGAAACTCACGCTGCAATTTTCGCAGAACAAACTGAAAGATACCAACAACTACTATCTCCACATCACCGACGAGCAGGAACTCGACGGCCTGCCCGAATTGCAGCGCGGCGCAGCCCGAGAGAACGCTGCGGAGCGCGGTTTGGAGGGCTGGGTGATAACGCTCCATGCCCCCGACTTCGTACCCTTTATGGCCTATGCCAAAAGCCGCAAGCGCCGCGAGGAACTGTATCGCCTCTACAATACACTTTGCACCCACGGCGACCAGTACGATAACTTCGCCGTCGTTCGTCGCATCGTGGACCTGCGCCGCGAGAAGGCGCAACTGCTGGGTTATCCCGACTATGCCGCTTACGTCTTGAAACATCGCATGGCGGAAACGCCCGAGAACGTAAGGGAGTTTTTGCAAAATCTCACCGAGGCCTATCTTCCCGCCGCCCGCGAGGACGTGGCACGCGTGGAAGCAAAGGCCAAGTCGGTAGAAGGGGATGATTTTGACTTTCAGCCTTGGGATTTTGCCTATTACACGAACCTCCTGCGTCGCGAACAGTATGATTTCGATCCCGAGCAATTGCGCCCTTACTTCGAGTTGGGCAACGTGATAAAGGGCGTGTTCGGACTGGCCACGCGCCTCTACGGCATCACCTTTGAGGAAAATCCAAATATCCCCGTCTACCACCCCGACGTGAAGGCATACGAGGTGAAAGATGCGGATGGCAGCCATCTCGCCGTGCTTTATACGGATTTCCATCCGCGCGACAGCAAAAAGGGTGGGGCATGGATGACCAATTATCGCGAAGCAGAGGGCGGCCTGCACGGCACTCGCCCGCACGTTTCCCTGACCATGAACTTCACGAAGCCGCAGGCCGACCGCCCCGCCTTGCTCACCCTCGACGAGGTAAACACCTTCCTGCATGAGTTCGGGCACGCCCTGCACAGCATCTTCGCAGCCACGCGCTACAAGTCGCTAAGCGGCACGAACGTATATTGGGACTTCGTGGAACTGCCTTCGCAGTTCATGGAAAATTTCTCCACAGAGCCGGAGTTCCTCAACACGTTTGCCTCCCACTACCAAACGGACGAGCCGATACCGCAAGCATTGATCGACAAAATTATCAGCCTGCGCACCTTCAACGCTGCCTATTCCTGCATGCGCCAAGTGTCTTTCGGCCTGCTGGACATGGCTTTCTATTCACTGTGCGACGCTGTGCCCGAGGACGTCAGGGCATTCGAGAAAAACGCTGTCGAGCCCGTCCGCCTCTTGCCCGATTGCCCCGAGGCGTGCATGGCAGTGACTTTCGGCCACATCATGAGCGGAGGTTACGCTGCAGGCTATTACAGTTACAAATGGGCGGAGGTGCTCGATGCCGATGCCTTTGGCAAATTCCAAGAAACGGGCATCTTCAACACCGCAACGGCACATAGTTTCCGCAGCAACATTCTCTCGCAAGGCGGCACCCGTCAGCCGATGGACTTGTACGTCAACTTCCGAGGCAGAAAACCGACCATCGACGCGCTCCTGCGCCGCGACGGCATTAAAAAATAGCATATTATCATGAACGAAAAGCAAAAGCAGCTTGACCTCCGCTATCTGCGCATGGCGAAGATATGGGCGGAAAACTCATATTGCACGCGCCGCCAAGTGGGTGCGCTGATTGTGAAGGACAAGATGATTATCAGCGACGGCTACAACGGCACCCCCTCCGGCTTCGAGAACATTTGCGAGGACGAGCACGGGCTTACCAAGCCCTATGTGCTGCACGCCGAAGCCAATGCCATAACGAAGATTGCCTGCTCGGGCAACAACTCCGGCGGCGCAACGCTCTACGTCACCGACGCGCCCTGCATCGAATGTGCCAAACTCATCATACAGGCTGGCATCAAGCGCGTAATTTACGGCAGGCAGTATCGCCTCACCGACGGCCTGGAACTCCTCGAACGCGCCGGCATAGAACTGCAATATTTGCCTGTGGATTAGGCTAATTATATTATTAACAGTAAACAATCTGTCTCGTCTACTCGTTTTTTGTTTGCTCGTCAACTAAAATTTCAGTTATGAAAACCGTCAAGAAGCGTTTTGTCCCGCTCGTGGTTGCCCTCGGAATCGTCATCGGCATACTGATTGGCAGTTTCTACGCCAACCACTTTTCAGGGCGGCGGCTCAACATCATAAATAATTCCAACAACAAAATCAGTAACCTGCTTTTGCTCATTGACGACCAGTATGTCGATACGGTGAACATCGACTCGCTGGTCGAAAAGTCCCTGCCCAAAATCCTTAAAGAGCTCGACCCACACTCGGTCTATATCGGCGCAAATGACGTGAACGATGCGATGCAGGACCTCAAAGGCAGTTTTTCGGGCATCGGCGTGCGCTTCAATATTTATAAAGACACCGTGCGCATTGTCAGCGTCATCAAAGGCGGGCCCTCGGAGCACGTCGGACTGAAAGCGGGCGACCGCATCATTGCCGTGAACGGCGAGCCGTATGTGGGCAAGCAGGTGAACAATGAAACCACGATTAAGAAACTTAAAGGCGAGGCAGGCACGCAGGTGCGCGTCAAGGTGAAACGCGCAGCCTCGGCAAAGCCCCTGGAATTTAAGATTGTGCGCGGCGATGTGCCTGTGCCTACCGTCGACGCCGTTTATATGGTGAACGATGAAACGGGCTATATCCGCATAAGTTCTTTTGGCGAAACTACTTATCCCGAATTCCTCTCCGCGCTTTCCCAACTGCGCGAGCAGGGATTTAAGAAACTGATCCTTGACCTGCGCGGCAACCTCGGCGGCTATATGAACACCGCCGTGCAGATAGCCAACGAATTTCTGCCGCAGGGCCGGCTGATTGTTTACACGAAAGGCCGCAAGTCGCGCCGCGAGGACTATCGCAGTGACGGGCGCGGCTCTTATCAGCACATGCCTGTCGTAGTGCTTGTTGACGAGTCGTCTGCCTCGGCCAGCGAAATCCTTGCCGGCGCGTTCCAGGACAACGACCGCGGCACGGTGATAGGCCGCCGCACGTTCGGCAAAGGACTCGTGCAAGTGCCCATCGAGTTTCCCGACGGCAGCATGATACGCCTCACGACGGCGCGTTACTACACGCCGTCGGGCCGTTGCGTACAGAAGCCCTATACCCCCGGCGACGAAGAAGATTACGACAACGACCTTTTGCTGCGTGCCGAGCACGGCGAATACTATTCCGCCGACAGCATACGCCTCCACGGACCTAAGTTCAAGACGCGCCTCGGCCGCACCGTCTATGGCGGCGGCGGTATCGTGCCCGACGTATTCGTGCCGCGCGACACGCTCGGCTTTACTTCCTATTTCAAGGAAGCCTATCTCGCCGGCCTGATCAACAGTTTCGCTTATGCTTATGTCGATGGCAATCGCAAAGTCTTAGAGAAAAAGGAAACGCTCGCCGCACTGGTGGCTTATCTGAAACGGCAAAACCTCGTGGAGCAGTTTGCCCGCTTTGCCGAGCGCGAAGGACTGAAACGCCGCAACCGCATGATAGCCGCCTCGCGCAAACTTATAGAAAACTACCTGATGAACGGCATTATCTACGACGTGCTCGACCTCGGCGCGGCGGTGGAATACAGCAATTCCAACGACCCCTTTATGGAGCGTGCCCTTCAAGCCCTCAACGAGAAAAACGCCACGCGGCAATCAAAATAATCCTATCCATGCCTTCCCCCTCAAAGCAACAACTTCGCGCAACCATCAAGGCTATGAAACTTTCCCGCCTTTCGCCCGGATATAGGGCGGAGGCCTCGCTGCGCCTGACGCAAGCCGTAGAGAGGCATCCCGCATTCGCGGCGGCAAGCACCGTGATGCTTTACCACGCTTTGCCTGATGAGCCCGACACACACGGATTGCTTGAAAAGTATGCCGCATCAAAAACCATCGTTTTGCCTTGTGTGGAAGGCGATGACATCGTACCGCGCGTTTATCGCGGCGAGCAGGATTTGCGGATAGGGGCCTATGGCATTGCCGAGCCGGTAGGGCCTGTCTTTGAGGATTTGCCTGCTATTTCTTTCATTCTTGTGCCCGGCGTTGCCTTTGATGCTGCGGGCCATCGCCTTGGGCGCGGCAAAGGCTACTATGACCGTTTCCTCTCTGCCTTACCCGCCCGCCCTTATCTCCTTGGCACGTGTTTCGCTTGGCAGAAAATCCCCCACGTTCCCGCCGAACCGCACGACGCTCTTATGGACGCAGTGCTTGCTTTATAACAGTTTAGTAACAACTTTCTTAGCAGATACGTGCATTAATAATATAATATGCCGTACCTTTGCAATATCAAACCTTGATTATAATTCTATCAAACTTAAAATATAATTATTATGGAAAAACTTTTACGCAAGACGGGGATTAACCAATCCCTGCGCCTTTTGCTAATCGTTGCTTCCCTCGTATTCGGAAGCAGTGCATGGGGGCAAGAAACAACTACAATCTTTTCAGAAACGTTTGACAAGTGTAACGGCACTGGCGGCAATGATGGTACATGGAAGGGGATAAGCGGCGGATCTGCCATTGATGCCGACAACGCAGGCTGGACAAATGTAATTGGCTATGCTGCTTCAAATTGCGCAAGATTCGGTACCAAAAGTGCTGTAGGTTCAGCAACTACTCCCCAACTTAATTTTACCGGCGATGCCACTTTGACTTTTAGAGCAGGTGCTTGGAGCGGTGATAAAACGACACTTAACATCAGCATCTCAAACGGTACTTTGTCTCAAGCAACGGTTACTTTGCAAAACGGTGCATTCACAGAATACAGCATTAGCATCACAGGCGTTACCTCCAATCCAAAAATTACCTTTTCAGGGAAGCAAGCCAGCAAATCTCGTTTCTTCTTGGACGATGTGACCGTCACCGTGCCTTCTTTCAATATAGCAGCACCCACTTACTACAAAAAGATAACCTCTACCGATGAACTCGTATTAGGCACACAATATATTATTGCCAACATAGAACAAGGTAAAGGCTTGCCTGCATCTGGAACTATCACGACCGTTGCCACAATTTCTGAGGAAAACAAAGAAAACATCACAGACAACACTTTGGTGAAATCTGAATATGTTGCCGACTTTGCTGTGCTAACTCTTCAAAAAGATGAAAATGACAACTATGTTTTAATCAACGAAGAAGGCCAATATCTAACTGGTGCAAATGGAACAGATCTTTATTGGAAAGATAGGAAAGAGAATTTCTCAACTTGGAATATTAGTTTTGATAAAAGCGGTAATGCCTTAATTGAGACAACTGTAGCACCGGATTCCAAGAGTAATATTATGATTAATTCTAATAGTATCAAATATTACGCATCGTCCAATAACTACACAAAAGTCCAGCTCTACCAAAAGGTAACCGACCTTGCCATCAGCCCGCTGACCAACGGCTACGCCACGTTTGTAACCGATGTGCCTTACGTGATGCCGAAGGGTGCTTGCGGCTATGCCGTAACCGTGGCTCCGCAAGCGGGCGTTATCACCAAGACCGAAGCCTACACCGAGGGCTCGCAAGTGCCGGCACAGACAGCACTGCTTATCGGCGGCGCACCGGGTACTAACTACTATCCCGCAGTGTTGAAAGAGAACGTTGCCGCCTCATACACCGGCGAGAACTACATGGAAGGCCGTCGCACAGCCGAGGGTTATACCAACACCCAAAAAGGTGTTGCCGTTTTCTACTACAAGCTCGCGCTCAACAGCGCAAGCAAGCCCGGCTTCTACTACGGCGCAACCGACGGCGCAGCATTCAAACTCACCAAGCCGACCACCGCTTACCTCGCCGTGCCGAAGAGCATCACGCCCGTGAATGGCTACCTCATCGACTTTGACGGCGAAGAAACAGGCATCAGCACCATCGCCCCGACTAAAGGCAACGCCGACACCGCAATCTACAACCTCAACGGTATCCGCATGACGCAGACGCTTCGCAATCTGCCTAAGGGCGTGTATATCGTAAACGGTAAGAAAGTAATTAAGTAAGCACACACAATATTATATATATAGACACGACAATGAAAAAATTATATTTCTCTCCCCGCTGCACGGTCTACGACCTGCACACAGAACAATCTCTGCTCGTTGGTTCCGGATCATTGGAAACCTCCGAAGAGGTAGCCCCCGGAGTAACGCCCGGCGAAGGTGGCGTTACAAATGAATTTACCAACAAATATTGGGACAGCGATACCGAATGGGCTGCCGATAACTAAAATCAGCTTTTATACTTTACGCGCCGCTAATGCCACCGTGCAATAGCGGCGCGTTTCGTAAAAAAATCGTAATTTTGTGCGCAGATAATCCTTAATCCCAAATACAATGACTGCTTTAACAAAAACGGATTTCAACTTCCCCGGCCAGACGGGCGTGTATCACGGAAAAGTGCGCGACGTTTATTTCGTAGGCGACAAACTCGTTATGGTAGCAACCGACCGCATCTCGGCTTTCGACGTGATCCTGCCCAAGGGCATACCCTTCAAGGGACAGATGCTCAACCAAATTGCCGCTAAGTTCCTCGACGCCACGACCGACATCTGCCCCAACTGGAAACTCGCCACGCCCGACCCCATGGTCACCGTCGGCGTGCACTGCGAAGGCTTTCCCGTTGAGATGATTGTGCGCGGCTATCTCTGCGGCAGCGCGTGGCGCGCCTACAAGAGTGGTGTGCGCGAAATCTGCGGCGTACGTCTGCCCGAAGGCATGCGCGAGAACGAGCGTTTCCCCGAGCCCATCATCACGCCAACCACGAAAGCCGAAATAGGCGAGCACGATGCCGACATTTCCAAAGAGGAAATCCTCGCACGCGGCCTTGCAACGCCCGAAGAATACGCCAAACTTGAAGAATACACCCTTGCCCTCTTCCGCCGAGGTACGGAAATCGCAGCCAAGCGCGGACTTATCCTCGTGGACACAAAGTATGAGTTTGGCAAGCACGATGGCACGATTTACCTCATGGACGAAATTCATACGCCCGACTCTTCGCGTTACTTCTATGCCGAGGGCTACGAAGAACGCTTTGCAAAAGGCGAACCTCAGAAGCAGCTTTCCAAAGAGTTCGTGCGCGAGTGGCTTATGGACAACGGCTTCCAAGGAAAGGCTGGCCAGCAGGTGCCTGAAATGACCGACGAAATCGTAGCCGGCATCTCCGACCGCTACGTCGAACTCTACGAGCACATCACGGGCGAAACCTTCGATCGCAACGCCGACACCGCCAACCTCGCCAAGCGTATCGAAACAAACGTAACGGCATACCTCGCCAAATAAATTTCCCTCTCTCAGGACAAAAAAATCAAGTAGGAAGTCTTTTCTTCCTGCTTGATTTTTTTTGCGCTCCCCGTTATAGTTTCAATTGTGCTCTAAGACATAATCGCCGACGTGGCCGGCGAGGAAGTTGCCGGACTTTTCGACAATCTCACGCAAAGGGAGCGCGGATAAAATTATTTCCGTATATTTGCAGTATCTTAAAACTAATTCTATATGGAAGTCCTTTTAGTTCTTTTGGCATTATGGCTAATCGTGCACCTGATTTCAAAAATAGATGTCGGTGAAGGCTCTTCTTCAACTCGGAGAAAGAGCAGAAATGATTATAAATACGTTGACGGCCCGTTTTGGGTACAGAATAACAAGAAACGCAATAAAGACCGTTAAGGTGTCTTTTTTTATCGGATAACGATGCGCTAATTTTGGGAAAAACCAAAATCAGCGCATCGTTTTTATTATGACAGACAGAGACATTAAAACCATTGAACTTATCATCAACAACGAGCAGGCAAAGAAGAGACTCGATGAGCTCAAAGTAAAATTTGAAGACCTTAAAGTAAAACACAGTTAAGCATTTCGTCCATGTTTTGGACTAGCTTGTTGTGAGAAACAAAAAGATACACACCAAACTCTATAAGTTATAGTGTGTATCTTTTTGATTTTAAGTTTACAAAAAGAGACCAGCTTCTGCCGGTCTCTTTCGGGTTGTTGCGGAGGCTCGACTCGAACGAACGACCTCCAGGTTATGAGCCTGGCGAGCTACCAACTGCTCCACTCCGCGATCTATCAACTTCGGTTTTACTTCCGAATTGCGATGCAAAATTACGATTTTCTTATAGGATAGCAAAGGGTTTCACCATATTTTTTGCGAGAATATGCGAAATAAAGGGATTTTGCTGCCTTTAAAGAGTAACGCGCTGCCCAATAAGATATATCGGGCAGCGCGTTAAAGGTAAAGGGACAATGGTTTGGAATGCGATAATCAATATACTTCTACTTTTGCGGCAAGGCGTTTTGCTTTGTCGCGCAGGGCATCGAGGTCGCCGCCCACTTCGTCGCGGCAAACCACTACGCCCATGCGGCGATTGACGCGCGTGGTGGGTTTTCCAAAGATGCGGATATCGGCGTCCTCCTCGCAAGTCTCTTCGATGCCGCGATAGCGTGGCGGTTCGTTGGAGGCAATGGGGGAGAGGATAACGGCACTGGCACCTATCGCCAACTGCTTCACGCAGGGAATGGGCAGGCCGAGCACTGCGCGGAGATGCAACTCAAACTCGTTGAAGTTTTGCGTGCCGGCAAGCGTCACCATACCCGTGTCGTGCGGGCGGGGAGAAAGTTCGGAGAAGTAAACGCCGTTTTCATGGCTGAGGAAAAACTCCACGCCCCAAATGCCTGCGCCCGTGAGGGCAGCGGTTACTTTGTCGGCCATACGGCAGGCTTCTTCCAAATGCTCGGGTGCAATGTGAGCCGGCTGGAAACTCTCGCGATAATCGCCGCCGCGCTGCACGTGACCTATGGGCGGGCAGAATAGGGTAGGGCCATTCTTCTGCGTGACGGTGAGAAGCGTGATTTCGCTGTCGAAACGGATAAATTCCTCGATGATCACTTCCTGTATGTCGCCGCGGCTGCCCGAAATGGCGTAATCCCAGGCGTGCTGCAACTCTTCTGCCGTGCGCACTAAGGATTGGCCTTTGCCCGACGACGACATCAAAGGCTTCACCACACAGGGCAAACCAATCTTTTCAGCGGCCTCTTTGAGTTCTTCAAAGGTTGTGGCATAGAAGTAACGCGCTGTTTTAAGGCCCAGTTCTTTTGCGGCGAGGTCGCGAATGGCTTTACGGTTCATCGTAAAGTTTACGGCGCGGGCGGAAGGCGTTACCTGAATGCCCTCGCGCTCGAAATCATACAGGCGCTCCGTGCGGATAGCCTCAATTTCGGGCACAATGATGTCGGGACGGTGCTTTTCTACAACGCGCGTAAGGGCATCGCCGTCGAGCATGGAGAAAACTTCACATTCATCGGCGACCTGCATCGCCGGAGCACCGGCATAGGAATCGCAGGCTATGACATGCTGTCCGAGCCTTTGGGCGGCAATCACAAACTCCTTGCCAAGTTCGCCGGAACCAAGAAGCAATATTTTTTTCATCGTAGGATATTGTTTTAGATAGTCATATAACTAAAAAGATGCCTTGACAGGATAGAACTTTCAACGCATCTTTTTCTTTTTTCAGCAAGTGGCGGTTTGTTGCGCAAACATTGCGGCGGCAAGCCGGGCGTCCTGTTCGCTGGTTGTTCCCGGAACGTATAAACGCGCAAATGCTTTGATAAAATTCAAAGTCTTCTCTTTTGGAGAGGAAGTGTTGGGAGTAAAATGTGGCATAGGCATTGTTTTGTTTGTTTTACAACATAATAACGCGTATGTTGCACATTTATTTTGTCTACGTGCAAATAATTTTTGCATGCCGGGAATTATCTTTTTTCTCCCTGATACTCGATGCAAAGGCGGCGCAGGTCGTACATCGAACCATTGTAGATATTCAGGTCTACCTTATGGTTGATGCCCGCAAGTTTGCCGCAATCAGTGTGTTGCCAGAACTTCCATTCGCCCTTATAGCTTAGGTCTTTCACGTAGTAGTGGGCTATCCAGTAGGGATAAGCGTCGAACTCTTTTGTATTGAGCACGTCGAGCCTGAACTTATAGCTGGTGTAAAGGATAGGCTTCACGTGATAGCGTTCCTCCACAAGCCTCAGCCATGTGAGCGAGGCTTCGCGCAGTTCCGCCGCGTTCAGCCGTCCGCGCTCCTCGATGTCGAGCACCGGGGGCAGGTCGCCTTCTTCGAGATGCACTTGCTTGAGAAAATACTCCGCCTGCTTCTTCGCCGAGACGTTTGGTTTGAAATAATGGTACGCGCCGCGCAGAAATCCGTACTCGCGTGCTTTGTAAAAGTTCTCGTTGAAATTTTCGTCCAACAGGCTGCGCCCTTCCGTGGCTTTAATGAAGACGAAGCAGATGCCCTCTCCGTCGATTTCTGCCTTTGAAAGTTTTTCCCAGTCTATCGTTCCCTGATGGTGGCTGATGTCGATGCCGTGGATAGAATAGCCTTTGGGATAATCTTCCTTGCCATAGAGCGCACGCCACTTGGCGCTGTACGGAGCCACGACATATATATATATAAGGTAGCAGAAAAGAGCGGCGACGGCAAGGATGAAGAGGCGCGTGAGCAGGGTGCGCGTCCTTTTCATCAAGAGAAGTCCTCTTGATTTCTGCGGCGCACGCTTCGCGTTGCTCTTCTTCTTCGTCGTTACTCTTTTAGTTACCATGTTTTACAAAAAGAGAAACCGCTATTCAGGCAATTCTGATTAGCGGTTTCTCCTGAAAAAGATTTTATTTACCTTGTTCGAGTTTGAGGGTCATCGTGCACTGGTCGCATACTTCCGTGGGGCCGAAGTACTGAATGGGGCCGGGATATACGAAGCACGTGTTTTCTGCCCATTCCTCGCGGTGAGCGGCAAATTCCTTGAAGGGAGCGCCGTCGAGACGCACGAGTGCCTTGCGGATAACGGGCTTCATCTGACCGTGACGACGTTCCATGTTCATCATCATCGTGATGGGCACACCGCCGGCAATCCACTGCTCTGCGGGAGCCGTCGTGTTTTTAACGATTGCCATGTAGCCGGTCTTGCCGTTGGCAACGAGCTGTGCGGCGCTCGTACCGAGTGCATAGCAGTAGTCGGCATCGTAGTTGGAGGGAGCGGCGCAGCGTCCTTCGTAACCGAAGAAGTGGTGCTGGGCCGCAAACTTGCCGTTGAACTTGCCTTCCTTCTTCCATTCAGCCAGTTTCGTGGCCACCATTTCAGAAAGGAGCTTTTCAGTTTCAATGAGGGAAACCTGTACATTTCCGTGCGGGTCGCGCTCCATCGTGAGCTGCTTGGCAACGCCTTCGGGCAGGCTCTGATAGATAGCGGCATTCTCGGCAGAGAGATGCTCAATCACCCAAGCGCGCTTGGCAGCTGCTTCAACAGCTTCGCCTTCGGGCGTAGCGAGGAGGTCGTTGAGCTCGGCGATGAGCTTTTTCATTGCGGGGATAAACTCAATGAGTCCTTCGGGAATGAGCACAGTGCCAAAGTTATTGCCGTTGGCGGCACGCTTGGCAACAACGCCGGCGATATAGGTTACAATGTCGTCGAGCGTCTGGTTCTTTTCCTCAACTTCTTCGCTCACGATGCAAACGTTGGGCTGGCATTGCAGGGCACATTCGAGGGCGATGTGGCTGGCGGAGCGGCCCATAAGTTTGATGAAGTGCCAATATTTACGGGCGGAGTTAGCATCGCGCTGAATGTTGCCGATAACTTCGGCGTAGGTCTTACAAGCCGTGTCGAAGCCGAAAGACGTTTCAATCTGGTCGTTCTTCAAGTCGCCGTCGATGGTCTTCGGGCAACCAATCACCTGCACGCCGTAGTTTTTTGCTGCGTAGTATTCAGCTAGCACGCAAGCGTTGGTGTTGGAGTCGTCGCCGCCGATGATAACGATGGCCTTGATGCCGAGTTCGTGGATAATCTTGATACCGCTCTCGAACTGGCTTTCCTCTTCGAGCTTCGTGCGGCCGGAGCCGATCATGTCGAAACCGCCCGTGTTGCGATAATCATCAATGATTTCGTCGGTCAGTTCGATGTATTTGTGGTCAACGAGACCGCCGGGGCCCATCAGGAAGCCGTAGAGCTTATTCTCCTTGTTCTGCTTCTTCAGTTCGTCGTACAGGCCGCAAATCACGTTGTGACCGCCGGGAGCCTGACCGCCGGAGAGAATGATACCGATGTTCATCGGTGCATAAGCACGCTTCTCGTCGGAGGGTACGAACTCAACGAGCGGCATACCGTAGGTGTTGGGGAAGAGTGCCTTAATCTCGGCCTGATTGCCGACGCTTTCAGTAGGCTGTCCTTCTTTGATGCTCACATTGCCGCGCAAGCCAAGGGGAAGTTTGGGCTGGTAAGCGGCACGTGCAATTTGCAACGCACTTTTTTCCATAATGATGTTAGATGTGATATTTGTTAGAAACTATAATGTGCTTTATGTTTTGCCTTGCAAAAATAATAATTTCCAGTGTTATATTTTGCTGTATTCGCTGCTTTCTTGCTAAGACAATGGCAGTTTTTTATATTATGCAGTCCGTTGGGAATGGTTTACTGCTCCTTTGCCTTACCTTGTTCCTTGAAGCAGAGGGCGAAAAGCAGGAGCACCGCAAGGGCGTAACCGGCAAAGATAAACCAAATGGTGTCCCAGTTGCCAACTTGAAAGAAGTTGCCGCCCACCTCTTTCATCTCGGTGTAATGGTTTACCACCGCCTGTGCCATAAGCATGCCGAAGGTTGCGCCGAGGCCGTTGGTCATAATCATAAAAAGTCCCTGTGCGCTGCTGCGTATCTCGGGTTTTGTGCTTTGGTCTACGAACAGTGCGCCGGAGATGTTGAAGAAGTCGAATGCCACGCCGTAGACAAGCATAGAGAGCAAGAGGAGCCAAACGCCCATTCCGGGGTCGCCGATGGCGAACAAGCCGAAGCGCAGCACCCAAGCGAGCATGGCTATCATCATCACGCGCTTAATGCCGAAACGCTTCATAAAGAAAGGAATGAGCAAGATGCAGCAGGTTTCGCTGATCTGAGAGAGCGAAATCAGGATGCCTGCGTGCGCCACGCCGAACGTATCGGCATATTCAGGCTCTGCCGCAAAACTGCTGATAAACGGGTTGGCGTAACCGTTGGTGATTTGCAAGGAAACGCCGAGCAGCATGGAGAAAATGAAGAAGATGGCCATCTTGCGCTGCTTGAAGAGCACGAAGGCATCGAAGCCCAACGATTCTACGAGGCTCTTCCTTTCGTGCTTGCTGTTTACGGGGCAATGGGGTAGGGTCTGGGCGAAAACGGCAAGCCCGATGCTCAAAGCGGCAGATACAAAGAATTGGTTGTAGTCGGCCATAAAGCCCATGAGGTCTACCGCCCACATGGTGCAGATGAAGCCTATGGTACCGAACACGCGAATAGGCGGAAAGTCTTTTACCGTGTCCATGCCGGCGTTGATCAAGCCGGTGAAAGCAACGGAATTGCTCAAAGCGATGGTGGGCATGTAGAACGCCACGCTTAGCGTGTAGAGCGTAAAGAGCGTTGCCATTTCCACGTTTGCGCTGGCCGTCATGCCGTAGTATGCCGCCGAGCCCATGAACAGGCCGGCCAAGAGGTGGCAGATGCCCAAGAGCCTCTGCGCCGGTATCCAGCGGTCGGCCACAACGCCCATAAGTCCAGGCATGAATATCGAGACGAAACCTTGAACGGAATAGAACCAGCCGATATGCTGGGCCAAGCCCACGTTGCCGAGATAGCGCCCCATAGAGGTTAGATACGCGCCCCAAACGGCAAATTCAAGGAAAAGCATTACCGCGAGGCGGGGTTTTAGAAATTTGTTATTCATTGTGATGATTTATGGTTAATTCGTTGGTTTATTAGTAGACGAGTTTACAAGTAGACGAGTAGACGAGACAGATTTGTCTTGCTAATTAAATTTTTTATGAGTAACTTGTCTTGTTCACTTGTTTACTCGTTTACTTGTTTACTAAAAAACTAATATATTTACGGTGTCACACTTTTCCCGCCTTATTGAGCGCGTGCCAGAGGCTTTGGCGAAATTCGGGGTTGAATGTTTGCATTTGCTGCATGATGCCTTGCATCTCGTGGCGCTTGCCGATTTTGTCGTAAGGGCAGGCTTTCACGGTGGCCACCACTTCGGTGAAATCGGCCCAAAGGCGCAGATCGGCCTCGTCTACCGCGCAGAGCGGACGAATGAGCGTGATGGGGAATTTGTCCATCGCGAGGCTCGCTGGCATAGTCGCGAACGTGCCGTTGAAGGTGAGGTTCATCATCGCCGTTTGCAGCAGATCGTCGCGGTGGTGTCCCAGGGCTATTTTGTTGTAGCCGTTGGCTTGCGCGTAATTGAATAATGCCTTGCGGCGCGTCCATGAGCAGAGGAAACAGGCGGAGCGCCCTTGTTTTTCGTCGGGCTTGAAGGCTGCATCGAGGAGTTCGAAGCCCGTGCCGCGCTGCTCGGCATATTCTTTGAGTTGCAGCAGGTCGGTGCGGTAGTCCACGTTTGCCATGCGCACGTGCACGGCTTTCAGGTCGAAGGATCCGTTGTTGCTGCGCCGCATCACGGACAGGAAATGCAGCAGTGCCATAGAGTCTTTCCCGCCCGATAGCGCCACGAGGATACGGTCGCCCGGTTCGATGAGCCGATAAGCGGCAACCGCCTCGCGCACCCGGTGCAAGATGCGCCGTTCGAGGGATTTTGCACTCTTTTCTGCTGATTTCATCACCGTTTGCGCTATCTGAACACGAAGTAAACGGCAGCTACGAGGCAGATAAATGCCGCCACGTGGTTCCAGTGAAACTGCTCGCCTTTGAAGAAGAGGGTCACAATTACCGTGAACACGATGAGCGACACCACTTCCTGTATGACTTTCAACTGTATCAGACTGAAAGGTCCTCCGTTGTCAATAATGCCGATGCGATTTGCCGGCACTTGGCACATATACTCAAAGAACGCGATGCCCCATGAAAAGAGGATAACCAATATTAAAGGCCAGTGCGTGCTTACGCCCGTCTGTTGCAGGCGCAGATGGCCGTACCACGCAAAGGTCATGAATATATTGGAGCAAACCAATAGCAATATTGCATAAAGTCCTTGCATATCAGTTTATAATGCTATTTGCAGTTTTGCAGATATTCGTCCATTGAAGCCGCCGCTTGCTTGCCGTCGCCCATGGCGAGGATAACGGTGGCACCGCCGCGCACGATGTCGCCGCCGGCGAAGAGGGTAGGGATGGACGATTGCATGTTTTCGCTCACGGCAATCGTGCCTTTGCGTCCCAGTTCCAAGCCTTCCACGGAACTCGGCACTATGGGATTGGGCGACACGCCGATGCTCACGATGACGAGGTCGGCTGCCACGCGCACCACGCCGCCTTCTATGGGCACGGGGCGGCGGCGGCCGGAAGCGTCGGGCTCACCCAATTCCATCTGTTGCAGCACTATCTCCTTGACGCGCCCTTGCTCGTCGGCAATATATTCTATGGGGTTGTGGAGGGTCAGGAATTCTACGCCTTCTTCCTTGGCATGGTGCACTTCCTCCACGCGCGCCGGCATTTCTTCCTCTGAACGGCGGTAAACGATAAAGGCTTTCTCAGCACCGAGGCGCATGGCTGTGCGCACGGAGTCCATCGCCGTGTTGCCGCCGCCGATAACCGCCACGTTTTTGCCCATCGGCACGGGCGTGTCGCTGTCGGGATTGGACGCGTCCATAAGGTTCACGCGCGTCAGGTACTCGTTGCTCGAAAGGATATTGATGGCATTTTCGCCGGGGATGCCCATAAAGTTGGGCAGACCAGCGCCGGAGGCCACGAAGATGCCGGCAAAACCCTGTTCTTCCAGTTCTTGAATGCTTATGGTTTTGCCCACGATGCAGTCTTTCACAAAAGTGACGCCGCTCTTTTCGAGCAGATTGATTTCGGCATCGACAATCTTGTTGGGCAAGCGGAACTCGGGGATGCCATATTTAAGCACGCCGCCGATTTCGTGCAGTGCCTCGAAAACGGTCACGTCGTAGCCGCGCTTGGTCATTTCGCCAGCAAAAGAGAGTCCGGCGGGACCCGAACCCACCACGGCCACTTTCACGCCGCGCCGTAGGGTGGGGCGGAGGGGTTCTATCACGCAGTGCTCGCGCTCGTAGTCGGCGGCAAAGCGTTCGAGATATCCGATAGCCACTGCCTTTCCGCCGGTTTTAAGATGTATGCAGCGCGATTCGCATTGCTTTTCCTGCGGACACACGCGCCCGCAGACGGCAGGCAGCGTGCTGGTTTCTTTGATGGCGTGCGCGGCTTTTACAAATTCTCCCTTTTCGATGTGCTTGATGAAGCGGGGAATGTCGATACCCACGGGGCAGCCTTGCACGCAACCGGGGTTGTTGCAGTCGAGGCAGCGGCGGGCTTCCATTTGCGCCGTTTCCACCGAGAGTCCCTGGTTCACTTCCTCGCGCAACTGGCGGGCGCGGTAGGCGGGGTCGAGCTCCGGCATCGTGCAGCGCGGCTGCGCCATGCGTTCCTTGGGCTTCACGGCAAGGCGGAGCTGTTTGCGCCACTCGGCATCGCGCGATGCGTCTTCGTGGGCGTGGCTCTCGTTCCAATGTTCCAATTCTTCGCGTTCCTCCGTGCGGAAAGCCGCGAGGCGCTTGAGCATCTCGTCGAAATCTACCTGATGCCCGTCGAACTCCGGTCCGTCAACGCACACAAACTTCGTTTGACCGCCCACGGTGACACGGCAGGCGCCGCACATTCCCGTGCCGTCCACCATAATGGTGTTGAGCGAAACGTCCGTTGAAATCTGGTATTTTTGCGTCAGCAGGCATACGAATTTCATCATAATGGCGGGGCCGATGGCGAAGCATTTGTCCACCTTTTCGCGGCTAATCACGCGCTCTATGGCCTCCGTGACGAGTCCTTTGTCGCCGTAGCTGCCGTCGTCGGTCATAATGATTACTTCATCGCTCGAACCGCGCATCTCTTTCTCCAAGATAATCAGTTCTTTGGTTCTTGCAGCCAAAACCGTCACAACGCGGTTTCCCGCTGCTTTCAATGCTTGCACGATGGGTAGCATCGGGGCAACGCCCACGCCGCCGCCGGCGCAGACTACCGTTCCGAAATTCTCGATGTGCGTGGCGCGTCCGAGCGGCCCCACAACGTCTGTAATGTAATCGCCGGCTTCGAGGGCGCAGAGTTTCTGAGAGGAAAGCCCCACGTTTTGCACCACGAGCGTGATGGTGCCACGCTGCTTGTCGGCCTCGGCAATGGTAAGCGGTATGCGTTCGCCAGTTTCGCCGACGCGCACAATGACAAAATGCCCGGCGCGTCGCGAACGGGCAATAAGGGGTGCTTCAACTTCAAAGCGGAACACTTTTTCTGAAAACTGTTCCTTGCTGATAATCTTGTTCATATTATAATATGTGTGTTTTTTAGTCGTGTTTGCGGTTTTTCCTACTGCAAAGGAAATAAAAAGTTAGTCAATAAAGTAATTTTCTCGTGGATTTCTTATAAGAAACAAGATACGAAGTTGTTTTTAAACCCGACCTCCGTTTAATACCGTCAATATTTTGGGGAAATACTTGCCCATCTCTTTCATTATAAAAAGGAGCGACAAAACAACCAACAGAGTAACAGAGAAATATTCGAGTATTAAGTAACCCGTATTTAGGGGCACGACCTTTATCCAAAGTTTATAAGCAGGCATAAGAAGCAGAGGATGAGCAGAGTATATAAAGAACGACGCTGATGAAAGCATATCTTTGGGCGACACTTGCAGGTGATTTATTTGCAAATAGGCACCCATAGATGTGAGAACCGCAAAAACCCCGACAAATACAACAAAATTCTGCATATAGTTTGCGAAAGGATTATTAGAAAGGTTCAGATGGATTTCAATTCCCAGAGACAACGCAAAAAGCAGCAAACATATATGTTTTGTTTTATCGCAACGATGTAAGAAGTCAATATGGTGCACATTAAAATACGCCCCCAAACTCCAAAACACAAAATATGAAACGAAATCAGGTATAAAAGTACAACCAAACAACCAATTAAAAATCAGTATCATAATGATTATGAAACCTGTCACGCGATTTTTCAGTAGATAATAAATTGGAAAACCAAATAGTCCGATAACAAAAATGTCACGCAGAAACCAAAGTTGTCCAGCAACGGGATTCCATAAAATTCCAATCCAATCAAATACTGTGTAATCTATAAAAGATTTCGATGCAATCAGGTCGTGGGAAGTACACAATTGTGTACTAAATTTCACTAAGATAAAAATAATGTTCCATATTATATAAGGTAATAAAATCGACTGTAATGATTTAAAGATCTTCCCCTTGCAATAAGTAAACAAGGAAGCATCAGCATTATATTTGTTATAAAAAAGGAAACCCGAGCAAAAGAAGAAACACGGCACAGCAATGCGGGCTATACCATTTGTAAAAATGTGATGGAGAATTATGTAAAGTGGAAATTGCTGCCAATAAATTGAAGAGGAAATTTCAAACTCCAAAAGCAATGGATTGTTGTGTAATAACACTATGAGAATTGCCATTGGTAGTCGTACCGCTGCAAATACATTTGAGTACAATGGGTTATTTTCCATATTATGGTATTATCGTCAAATCTTTACTGCAAATATACGACTATTTGATAAAATCTATATTTATTTAATTCAACAACTATCTATTAAACATAATTGCAATTCTAATTAAATGCGCAGATAGTTGAAATTGAATTGGATTTTGGGGAAATTTTGTGGAGGATGAAATTTAACATGTCCTGTGGCGTAGTGCCTTCCAGGCACATCGTCTTCGTATTGTCCTGCCGAGGACTTCGTCCCCGGTTACCGTCGCTGCGCTCCGTAGTGCCTTCCAGGCACGCCTAGCCAAACAAAAGCCGTCCGCCTATTTTCCCAATTGTAAACAAACGTTATCGCCTTTCCATTCTCTGCGCAGAGCGTGATTTTCCCATTTGCAATTTTTACGCTCCCCATTTCTCGGAAATTTTGAAAGTTTAGGAAAATATAACGCTGACGGACTTGTGAAAAATTTTGAGGCGGAAAAGAAAAACGATTTCGTAAGTTCGTTGCAACTATCTTATAAGAGCGCGGAAACTATCTTATAAGATAATTCTCACTATCTCGGAGATAATTTTCACGAGCTTGCTTAAAATTTTCACGACCTTGCTGATAGTCGCGGGCACTAAAAAAGCAGGAAGTGCGCCTTTCCGCGCTCTTCCTGCTTGCAAGGCAAATTTAATCATTTATCCCCGTTGCGCCAAATCTGAAAAAGTGTGTAGAAATTTTGAATTGCTTTAATCGGGAAAATCTGGGCGGTATGTAAAACACCATATCTATTTCCTCAACGCCAGCAGCCCTCCAAACGTTATCAACCCGTTGAGCAAGAGCAATTCATAACCGAACTTGTAACCAAACCATTGCTGGGCGTTCAGGTCTAAAACGAGGCAAATGAGCGGTGCGGCGATGCAAACGGCAGGGACATAGCGGTCGAGCACCGCTGCGTGCTTTACAAACAGGCTGTAAGCGAAGAGGCCGAGCAGAGGGCCGTAAGTATATGAGGCGATTACGTAGATTGCATTGATTAGGCTGGTTGCATCGCCTACTAGTCTGAATGCCAGCAATATGAGCACCACGGCGGCAACTACGCAGATATGCACTCGGCGACGGATTTTTACTTGTTCGGCGGCGGAGAGCCCGTGGCGGTTTTCCAGTCTTAGAAGGTCGATGCAAATGGTCGTAGTGAGCGCGGTCAGTGCCGAGTCGGCACTCGAAAAGGCTGCGGCGGACAGTCCGATGGCAAAGGCGATGCAAACGCCCCACCCCAACGTGCCACTCGCCACCACGGCGGTCAGCAACTCGTCGCCGCTCTGCGGCAGGGCGATACCCGTGCGGGCGCAAAACGTGTAGAGCAGAACGCCCAAGAAAAGGAACAGGAAATTTACGGGCAGGAAGGCCGTGCCGTAGAGGCACATTTCTTTTTGCGCCGAGCGCAAGTCTTTGCAGGTCAGGTTCTTTTGCATCATGTCCTGGTCGAGCCCCGTCATCACCACTACGATGAACATACCGCTTATGAACTGCCGCCAAAAGTTTGTGGTATGGCTCCAATCCCAGTCGAACACGCGCGTCATGTCGCTCCCGCGCCATAATTCCGCCACAGTACCCCACCCCATTTGCGGCATGCCGATTACTGCAAACAAGATGGCGACTGCCGCGCCCAACATGCAGGCAGTTTGCAACATATCGGTACGCACCAGCACCTTGATGCCGCCGCGCCGCGTGTAGCCCCACATCAAGCCCAAAAGGGCAAGGGCGGTGAGGCAAAGGGTAAGTGTATTGCCAAACTCAAAGCCCGCAGCGCGGAGCAGGGGGCGCGTGACGAACGTGTCGAGCACGAGGCAGACGGGAAAGAGCCGCGCCGCCGCGCCCGTGAGTTTGCTGAGCACGAAGAATGCCGCGCCCGTGCGGTGGGAATGCTTGCCGAGGCGGTCGTCCAAGACGGTGTAAATGCTCGTCAGACGCAATTTATAATATACGGGCAGCAGCACGTACGCCACGAGCAGGTAGCCGGGAATAAAGCCTAGGCACATTTGCAGATAGGTCATGCCCGTAGCCGCCGCCCAACCGGGGACGGACATGAACGTGACGCCTGAAATGCTCGCCCCCACCATGCCCACAGCCACCATCCACCATGGCGAACTGTGTCCGGCGCGAAAGAAGTCGTCGTTGCCGCTGCTCGCGCTTTTGCGGCTCACGCGGCGCGAGATGTAAATAAGGAGTAGAAAATAGGCAACAAGGGTTGCCGGCATCACAATTTCTGCTGATTTCATCGGAGAACCAAAGTGGTAAAATTTTGCCGCAAAGTTAAGAAGTTTCGCGCTTTCCGCGCCCCGCCTCCCCGCCTTTCCGTCTACAAAATCTGCATTTTCTTATAAGGAAAGCCCTACTTTTCGCCGCCAACACGCTTTTCTTTCCGTGCAAATGCGTAACTTTGCACAATATAATATATAAAACGCGTATACAATGTTGTTTATGTGCCCCTCTTTCAGGGGCGATGTACACGCGCCCCCCGCTGCTGCGGATTATTACAAGTAGAATATTAGGTATTAGTCACTATCATTTAAGGAGAACCATTTGAAATGAAAAGTTTTAGTATCTCGGAAGACCTCAAAAACATTATCGAAATAAGTTGCGACGTGGCGCAACGGGCACAGCTGCGCGAAGTGTCGCCGCTCTGCCTGCTCGTGGCCATGCTCGCCACATCAAAAGTAAAGCGTCTGCTCACCTCGTGGGAAATAAATGCGGAAGCCCTGCTGCTGGAAGCATCGGACGCCCTGCGCCGCCGCGTGGAAATGCAAAAGGCATTGGCCGCCTATGAACCGAAAAACGTCGAGGGCGCCGCGCTCAATCAGGAAGCGTCCAATCTCGTGCGCCTCGCCGCGCTCGAAGCGCGCCGCACGGGTAAAACCGCCGCCGGAGTGGAGCATATCCTCCTGACCATGCTCCGCGAAAAGCACAACGCCGCAGGCCGACTGCTCGAAAAGGGCGGTATGACCTACGAAAACGTTTGCGAACGCCTCGGCGTGGAACTGCCCAAAAGCACGTTTGGCATTGACAACGACGATGCCGATGACATGCCGCCCGAAGACTTCGCCGCCTCCGGCAAGGCCGCCGGCAACCAGCAACCGGCAGGCACGCGCACCAAGGAAAAGACCGACACGCCCGTCATCGACCATTTCGGCACCGACCTCACCGCCATTGCCGCAAAGGGCGGATTGGATCCCGTAGTGGGGCGCGAGCGCGAAACGGAGCGCATGGTGCAGATTCTCTGCCGCCGCAAGAAGAACAACCCGATACTCATCGGCGACCCCGGCGTGGGCAAGAGTGCGGTGGTGGAAGGACTGGCGCAGCGCATCGCCGGCGGCAAAGCCCCGCGCGTATTGGCAGGAAAGCGCATCGTTGCGCTCGACATGGCGGCCATCGTGGCAGGCACGCAGTATCGCGGACAATTTGAGGAACGTCTGCGCAAACTCATCGAAGAACTCAAAAAACACAATGAAATCATTCTTTTCGTCGATGAGATACACACGATTATCGGTGCCGGTTCTGCGCCGGGAAGTCTCGATGCGGCGAATATCCTGAAACCGGCCCTGGCACGCGGCGAAGTGCAGTGCATCGGCGCGACCACCATCAACGAATACCGCAAAACCATCGAAAAGGACGGCGCACTCGAACGCCGCTTCCAGAAGATACAGCTCGAGCCTGCCACGGCCGACGAAACGCTGCAAATCCTGCACAACCTGCGCAGCCGCTACGAGCAGCACCACAATGTGCACTACACCGACGCCGCCCTGGCGGCCTGCGTGCGCCTCACCAACCGCTACCTCACCGACCGCGCCCTGCCCGACAAGGCCATCGACGCGCTCGACGAAGCGGGCAGCCGCGTGCATCTCTCGTCGTCGGGTACGCCCGAAAACATCTTGCAGAAAGAGCGCGAGGTGGCAGAACTGAAACAGCAGAAGAACGCAGCCGCGCAGGCGCAGGACTATGAAAAGGCCGCCAATCTGCGCGACCAGATGGCGGAAGCCGAGAGGCAGCTCGCCGCGCTCGTGAAGGAATGGGAGGCTGAAGCATCGCAAAGCCCCTCAGTGGTAGACGAGGATCAAGTGGCTGCCGTGGTGAGCATTATGAGCGGCGTGCCCGTGGAGCGCGTGACACGAAGTGAGGAAGACCGTCTGCGGGGCATGAAAGACGCTCTGCGCAGCAAGGTCATCGCCCAAGATAAGGCCATCGAGCGCGTGGTGCGCTCCATAACCCGCAGCCGCCTCGGGCTGAAAGGCGCGGAGCGTCCCATCGGCACGTTCCTCTTTGTAGGTCCGACGGGCGTGGGCAAGACGCACCTTGTGAAGTGTCTCGCCGAATGGATGTTCGGCAGCAAGGACGCGCTTATCCGCATGGATATGAGCGAATACGGCGAAAAATACAGCGTGAGCCGTCTCGTCGGCGCGCCTCCGGGATACGTGGGCTACGAAGAGGGAGGACAACTCACCGAAAAAGTGCGCCGCCACCCCTACTCCGTAGTTCTGCTCGACGAAATCGAAAAGGCTCACCCCGATGTGTTCAACACGCTCTTGCAGGTTATGGACGAAGGACGCATGACTGACGGCAACGGCGTGACGGCCGACTTCCGCAACACAATTATTATAATGACCTCCAACAGCGGCACGCGCCAACTCAAAGACTTCGGCAGCGGCGTGGGCTTCAACAGCAGCCACGAGGCCACGGCTGAGCAGGCGGAAAGCATCGTGATGAAGGCATTGAGCAAGCAGTTCGCACCTGAATTTCTCAACCGCCTCGACGACATCGTGATGTTCCACCCCCTCACAGCCGACAACGCCCTCGATATTGCCGACCTCGAAATCCGCGCCTTGCAGAAGCGGCTCGACAACGTGCCCTTGCAGCTCGAGGTGACCGATGCCGCACGCCGCTTCCTCGTGGCCAAGGGCTTCGACAGCAAATACGGCGCACGCTCGCTGAAACGCGCTATCCATAAATATCTCGAGGACAATCTTTGCGATTATCTCATGGAACTGCCCGCCGACCAGGCAAAGCCGGGCGTGCTCCGCGCTGAGCCCAACGAGGCAAACGATAACATTAAACTCCTTATCCCCTAAAAAACATTAGGATATGAATTATATCAAAACCGAAATACCCGACGTATGGGTGTGCGAACCAAAAGTATTTGCCGATGCACGCGGCTACTTTATGGAAACTTGGCGTGCGTCCGATTTCAATGAGCATATCGGCCACGAAGTGAACTTTGTGCAGGACAATCAGTCCATGTCGTCGCGCGGCGTACTGCGCGGCCTGCATTTCCAAAAGGGAGAATTTTCTCAGGCTAAGCTCGTGCGCGTGCTGCAAGGCACGGTAGTGGACGTGGCAGTGGACTTGCGCCAGTCTTCGCCCACATTCGGCAAGTACGTAATGGTGGAACTGAGCGCGGAGAACAAGCGTCAGCTGTTTATCCCCAGAGGTTTCGCCCACGGGTTCCAAGTGCTGTCCGACACGGCCGTTTTCACGTATAAGGTGGACAATATCTATGCGCCGCAGGCCGAATGTTCCATTCGCTACGACGACCCGAAAATCGGCATTGCCTGGCCTATTACAAATCCGCAGGAACTCCTGCTCTCCGAAAAAGATTTGCAGCACGCCGTAAGTTTTGACGAAGCCGAGAAGTTTTAAGAAATAATCTTTTTGCATGTTTCCCGGGCGTATGCTATGCGCCCCTACCCTTTTTCACCAATAATCTCCCCACACCATTATATATATAAATGAAGAATATCCGTAACTTTTGCATCATTGCCCATATCGACCACGGCAAAAGCACACTGGCAGACCGTCTGCTTGAACGTACAAAAACCATCGAAGTGACCGAAGGGCAAATGCTGGACGATATGGATTTGGAGCGCGAACGCGGCATAACCATCAAAAGCCACGCCATACAGATGGATTACCAGCTGGAAGGCGAGACGTACAGGCTGAACCTCATCGACACCCCGGGACACGTGGACTTTTCCTACGAGGTGTCGCGCAGTATCGCCGCCTGCGAAGGCTGCCTCCTCGTGGTAGATAGCACGCAGGGCGTTCAGGCGCAGACAATCTCCAATTTATATATGGCCATAGAGCACGACCTCGAAATTATCCCCGTGCTCAACAAGTGCGACATGCCGAACTCTATGCCCGAGGAGGTGGAAGATGAAATCATCGAACTGCTCGGTTGCAAGCGCGAGGAGATTATCCGCGCCTCCGGCCGTACGGGTCAGGGCGTCAACGATATTCTTCGCGCCGTAGTGGAGCGTATTCCCGCCCCCGTCGGCGATGAGAACGCGCCGCTGCAAGCCCTGATTTTCGACTCCGTGTTCAATCCCTTCCGAGGCATCATCGCGTATTTCAAAATCGTGAACGGTTCTATCCGCCAAGGCGAGGACGTGCTGTTTGTCAATACGCAAAAAAAATATTCCGCCGACGAGGTGGGCGTGCTCAAGATGAACCTCTCGCCGCGTAAGGTGCTCGGCTGCGGCGACGTGGGCTACATCGTGAGCGGCATCAAGACCGCGACGGAAGTAAAGGTGGGCGACACGATTACCACCGTAGAGCGTCCTTGCAAGGAAGCAATTGCGGGGTTTGAAGAAGTGAAGCCGATGGTCTTCGCCGGCGTTTACCCCGTGGAAACAGAAGATTTCGAGCAACTGCGCGCCAGTCTCGAGAAACTCCAACTCAACGACGCCTCGCTAAGTTTCACGCCCGAAAGTTCCGTTGCCCTCGGCTTCGGTTTCCGCTGCGGCTTCCTCGGCCTGCTGCACATGGAAATCGTGCAGGAGCGCCTCGACCGCGAGTTCAACATGAACGTCATCACCACCGTGCCCAACGTAAGTTATTTTGTCTACGACAAGCACGGCAACAAAAAGGAGGTGCACAATCCTGCGGGCATGCCCGAGGCCACCGAAATCGACCACATCGAAGAACCCTACATTCGCGCCTCGATCATCACGAAGACTGACTTTATCGGCAACATCATGACGCTCTGTCTCGGCAAGCGCGGCGAACTGGTGAAACAGGAGTATGTGTCGGGCGACCGTGTGGAACTTTATTATGATATGCCTCTTGCCGAGATTGTCATTGACTTTTACGACAAGCTCAAATCTATGTCGAAAGGTTATGCTTCTTTCGACTACCATCCCTTAGAGTTTCGTCCTTCCAAACTGGTAAAGCTCGACATTCTGCTGAACGGCGAACCCGTGGACGCACTCTCCACCTTGACGCACGTGGATAATTCCGTCACCTTCGGCAGACGCATCTGCGAGAAACTGAAAGAACTCTTGCCGCGCCAGCAGTTCGACATCGCTATTCAGGCGGCCATCGGTGCGAAAATCATAGCACGCGAAACGGTGAAGCAGGTGCGCAAGGATGTGACCGCAAAATGCTACGGCGGCGACATAAGCCGTAAGCGCAAACTGCTTGAAAAGCAGAAGCGAGGCAAGAAGCGCATGAAGGAAATCGGCAACGTGCAAGTGCCGCAAAAGGCTTTCCTCGCCGTGCTCAAACTTGATTAAAATTTTATCGGGAATATGCTCATCGAACTCAAAGGCATCAATATCTGCCACGACGACCTGTGCGTCGTGGAAAGCGCAGACTTTCACGTAGGTGCGGGAGACTTTATATATATTGTAGGCCCCGTGGGCGCGGGAAAGAGCTCGCTACTCAAGACCCTATATGGCGAACTGCCCCTGCCGCCGAAAAAGAAAAAGGACGTCGGCGATACGCGCCACGCCGAAGTGCTCGGCTACGACCTGCTGCGCCTCAAGCGCAAGCATCTGCCCGACCTTCGCCGCCGTCTCGGTATCGTTTTCCAGGATTTCCAACTCCTGCGCGACCGCACGGTTTACGACAATCTCTACTTTGTGCTTAAAGCCACGGGCAAACCGCGCAAGGAGCGCGACGCCCGTATCTCCGAAGTGCTGCAACTGGTTGGCATGGAGGAAAAGGCGCATAAGTTTCCCCACGAACTTTCTGGCGGCGAGCAGCAGCGCGTCTGCATCGCACGCGCCCTGCTCAATAATCCTGAAATCATACTCGCCGACGAACCGACAGGCAACCTCGACTTCGAGACCAGCAAGCGCATCGTCAGCATCTTGCAAACCATTCGCCAGAAAGGCACGGCCGTGGTGATGATCACCCACAACCTCAACCTCTTGCAGCTCTTCCCAGGCATCGTCTACAACTGCGAGGGCGGCAAGTTGGAGGAAGTGACCAACGAATACAACGCGCCGATTGAATTGGAAGAAGAAAATAAAAACAATTAAGTCCCTATATATGAAAGTCCTTAAATTCGGCGGCACGTCCGTAGGCTCGCCGCAAAGAATGAAAGAGGTGTCCGCCCTCATCAACGACGGCAAGCAAAAAATCGTGGTGTTGTCCGCCATGTCGGGCACGACAAATTCTCTGGTCGAGATTGCCTCATATCTTAAAAAGAATAACCGAGAGGCGGCAAACGTTTGCATCAACCGCCTGCGCCACATCTACAAAGAGCACGTGGGCAACCTCCACGCCAAGCCCGAGTTTGCGGAGCGAACGATGCAGTTCCTCCTCGGCACGTTTGACAACCTGCTCTCGATGGTAAGCCGCGACTATACGCCAGAGCTTGAAAAAGAAATCCTCGCGCAGGGCGAACTGATGAGCACCAACATGGTCATCGCCTACCTGCAGGAACAAGGCATCAAAGCCACGCTCATTCCCGCGCTCGACTACATGATGATCGATGAAAACGGCGAACCCGACCTGCACTACATCAAAGAGCATCTTAAAGACATTCTCAAAAAGCAGCCTGGCTACGAAATCTATCTCACGCAGGGCTTCATCACGCGCAACCGCAAGGGCGAAATCGACAACTTGCAGCGCGGCGGCTCCGACTATACCGCCTGCCTCATTGGCGCGGCGGTAGGCGCCGAGGAAATCCAGATATGGACGGATATCGACGGCATGCACAACAATGACCCGCGCATCGTGGAACACACCACGCCTGTGCGCCAGCTTAACTTTGAGGAAGCAGCCGAGTTGGCCTATTTCGGCGCGAAAATCCTGCACCCCACCTGCATACAGCCCGCCCGCTATGCCGGCGTGCCCGTGCGTCTGCTCAACACCATGGACCCCGAAGCACCGGGAACGCTTATCAACAACGAGATGCGCCGTGGCACGATTAAGGCTGTTGCAGCGAAGGACAACATCACTGCCATCAAAATCGTTTCCTCACGTATGCTCCTCGCCACGGGCTTCCTGCGCAAGGTGTTTGAAATCTTTGAAACGTACAACACGAGCATCGACATGGTGACGACCTCCGAGGTGGGCGTTTCGCTCAGCATCGACAACAAGAGCCGCATCGTGCCCATTCTCGAAGAGTTGAAGAAATACGGCGCGGTCGAGGTGGACGAAGACATGTGCATCGTTTGCGTCGTGGGCGACCTTACGGGCGAGCGCGTCGGCGTGGCTTCCGAAATCATCGAAGCCTTCAAAGAAATCCCTGTGCGCATGATCTCTTACGGCGGCAGCGAGCACAACATCTCGTTCCTTATCAGCAAGGACGACAAGAAGGCGGCTCTTTGCGCCCTCAGCCGTCAGCTGTTCGGCGAAAAAGAATGACACAATATTTATATATATAATAGGGGCGCGAAATCATGCGCCCCTTTCTTTCAACAATAACTTGTTTCTTCAAACATAAAAACAATGGACTTCAATAACCTTGAAACGCCGTATTACTATTACGACCTCGCCCTTTTGCGCCGTACGCTCGACGAGGTGAAGCGTTGCACGAAAAACAATCCCGAGTTTCACGTGCACTATGCCGTTAAGGCAAATTTCAATCCCCGCATTCTGCAAACCATTGCTGCCGCCGGACTGGGCGCTGACTGCGTTTCGGGTGGTGAGGTGAGCGCAGCAGCTGCTGCTGGCATACCGGCAGAGAAAATCGTGTTTGCCGGCGTAGGAAAGAGTGATTCGGAGATCGTAACCGCCCTCCGCACAGGCATTTCATGTTTCAACGTGGAGAGCCGCCCCGAACTCGAAAACATCAGCGAACTCGCCGCAAAAGAGGGCGTTACAGCCCGAGTGGCTTTCCGCGTAAACCCGAATATCGATGCGCACACGCATGCCAAAATCACCACCGGCCTTAGCGAGAACAAATTCGGCCTTGCGCCCGAAGATTTGCTGCCTGCCATTCGCCGCGCACAAGAGTTGCCGTCGGTAGAATATGCCGGATTGCATTTCCACATCGGCAGCCAAATTCAAGACTTAGAGGTCTTCGTGACGCTCTGCCGCTACATCAACAATCTGCTCAACGAACTCGAAGCCGCAGGCATCGTTACGGCGAGCGTCAACGTGGGAGGCGGCCTTGGCATCGACTATGTTCATCCCAAGGAGAACCCGATTCCGCCTTTTGAAAAGTATTTTAATATTTTCCGTCACGAATTGCGCCTGCCCGCCGGTTGCCAACTGCATTTCGAGTTAGGGCGCAGCATCGTGGGGCAATGCGGCACGCTCATAGCCCGTACGCTCTACGTGAAAGAAGGCCGCAGCCGCAAATTCGTCATTGTCGATGCAGGCTTCACTGACCTTATCCGACCCGCCATGTACGGGTCGCACCATTTCACGGAAAACCTCACCGCCGCCACGCGCCCCGAGGCTGCGCTCCAGCCCTACGATGTGGTGGGTCCCATCTGCGAGAGCAGCGACGTGTTCAGCCGCGACGAACTCCTGCCCCCTACCCTGCGCGGCGACCTCATCGCTTTCCGTTCTGCCGGGGCTTATGGCGAGGCCATGTCCTCCTGCTATAATTGCCGCCCACTGCCGAAGAGTTATTTCTCGGAATAAGATAAAGAAAAAGAAAACGCACTGCCTAATCGGGCGGTGCGTTTTTCGTTGTCACTAAATCCTTAGTCCTTCAATTTCTTTGCCGTTTGCCGGATAAGATCAATGGTCTGGCGGTCCGTATCAAAGACGGAGTACCAGCCTTGAGGTTCATGCGGCGGATCGCAAAGGAAATCGTCGCCGGCGGTCCAGCGTTCGGCGCGGGCACGTCCGCTGCCGCCCCAGCCCCAAAAGTTGCAGCCCGCCAACGCGCCGTTTTGGGCGCGGCTTTCCGTAAAGGCTTGGAAGATGCAACCGTAGAAAGCATTTCGGCTGTCGGTCGTCGCGGCGGGCGAATAGGCATTGGCATCGCGCGGATAGCCGAACTCTTCAATCACAAAAGGCTTTTGCAGTTTCTGCGCCATACGGTCGTGAGCCGAGATATATTCTTCAGTTTTCAGAAATACGTGCGGCAAGGAAGAATGCAGCGAGCCGCGCTTCGCCCAGCCCCAGTTGGCAGGCCAGATATGCACGGTGATGTAGTCGATGTTCCTGTCGGCATGCACGCGCTCGCAGAGTTGCTCGTCCACGTTGCAGCCGATGATACCTTCGCTGCCTGTCGATACGAGATGGTTTGGGTCAATGCTTTTGATAAGCGCAGCCGCTTCGGACACCCACTTCACAAACGCGCCTCCGAGTTCTTTGGCAAAGGGGCGCGGCTCGTTGCAGAGTTGCCAGGCCATGATGTGCGCGTCGTCCTTATAGGCCTTGCCCGTAATGCCATTGGTGCGGTTTACAATAGTCTTTACAAAATCGAAATACAGTTGCTGTGCCTGACGGTCGCGAAAGAATTCGGCGGCATAATCCACGTAGCGCGACCAGCCATCCCCCGAAGCGTCGGGCGAATCGCCGTGCCCCGTCTCGCGCAGATAGTAACCGAAACCGCCGCTCCAATCCCACGAATTAGTCAGATAGAGCACGGCGTACATATCCCGCTTTTCGAGTTCCGCGAGCATACGGTCCAAACCCGCAAGCAGCGTATCGTTGAGCACACCCGGCTTGGATTGCAGCACGGGGGCGACCGACGTGACATTTGCCGAACCGGCGTCAGCCCCTACAAGGATGCGCAGATTGTCCACCCCGATATTTTTCAGAGAATCCAGTTCGCGGCAGAGGCGCGGCAGGTCGCCGCCCTGCCCTTCCGAAGCCAAAATCGGTGCGTACCAAAGATTGGTGCCCACAAAATAATAAGGCTGCCGCGCATCTCCTTTATAGAAATGCGTGTCGCGCTGCTTGATAAAATCTTTTGCCGAAGCGTTGGCAAGGAATGGGGACATGAGGAGAAGGAGGAAAAGGAATTTACGAAGGGTGTGCATATACAATATTATATATAAGGGTTTCAGTAAACAAGTAAACGAGTAGACCAGTAAACAAGACAAGTTACCTTTATAAAATATAGTATGCACGACATCTTTGTCTCGTTTACTCGTTTACTTGTCTACTCGTCTACTAAAAAAGAATCAGAATATCATCTCTTTTTCGGGCGCAGCGACACGAGGGGCACGATCATCTCATCCATAGAAACGCCGCCGTGCTGGAATGTGTCTTTATAATACTGCACGTAATAATTATAATTGTTGGGATAAGCGAAGAAGCGGGCACCCGTGGCAAAGATATAGGTTGTGGAAAGGTTGGGCGCGGGCAACTGTATGCTGCGCGGTTGCTTCACCTCAAACACCTCGCGGGCGTTGTAGTTGAGATTTTTGCCAAGTTTGTAGCGCAGGTTGGTGTTCACGTTCTTGTCGCCCACCACCTTGGTCGGCTGGTCCACGCGAATGCTGCCGTGGTCGGTTGTGATGAGAATTTCGTAGTCGAGGCACGCGAGGCGGTCGAAGAGTTCCTTGATGGGCGTATGCTTGAACCACGAGAGCGTGATGCTGCGGTAGGCCGCCTCGTTGGCAGCCAGCTCGCGCACCATTTTCGACTCGGTGCGGGCGTGGGAGAGTATGTCGATGAAGTTTACCACCAACACATTCAGCGGCGACTGTGTCAACTCGTTCAGTTGCGCCAGCAGGCGGTCGGCGGCGACCGAGTCGTTGAGTTTGTGGTAGGTGAAAGTTTCCTTGCGCCTGAAGCGCGCCAGTTGTTCGCGCAGGAGCGCCTCTTCGTGCAGGTTCTTGCCCTCTTCTTCCTCCTCGTCCACCCAAAGCGCGGGGTACATCTCCTTGATTTGCAAGGGCATCAGTCCCGAGAAGATGGCATTGCGGGCGTATTGCGTGGCGGTAGGCAAAATGCTGAAGTAGACATCTTCGTCGATGTCGAAGTCATCTGCCAGTTCTTGGCTCAGCACGCGCCACTGGTCGAAGCGGAAGTTATCGAGCACCAGCAAAAACACCTTTTTGCCCGAGGAGAGCAAGGGGAAGACGCGGCGCTTCATCACGTCGGGGCTGAGCATGGGGCGATTGTCCGATGCGGCAATCCATGCGGCGTAGTTCTTTGCGATGAACTTGGCGAAATTTCTGTTGGCATCGGCTTTCTGCATTTGCAGCATCTCGTTCATCGCGCCGTCGGTCTGAGAAAGTTCCAACTCCCAGTACACCAACTTTTTATAGAGTTCTTTCCAGCCCTCCGCATCAAGGTTTTCCGACATTTGGAGATCGATTTTGGAAAACTCCTGCCGGTAGCCCGTCTGCGTGGCTTCCTGCACGATTTCGCGGCGGTGTATGTTTTTCTTGATGCTCAGCAGGATTTGGTTGGGGTTGACTGGCTTGATGAGGTAGTCGGCTATTTTCGCGCCGATGGCCTGGTCCATAATATTTTCCTCCTCGTTTTTCGTCACCATCACCACGGGCGTATTCACCCCGCGCTCTTTCAGCTGCGAGAGCGTTTCGAGGCCACTGAGGCCGGGCATGTTTTCATCGAGAAATATGAGGTCGAAATCTTCTTTCTCGCATAGTTCGAGCGCGTCCGAGCCGTTGGAAGCGGTGGAAACGTCATAGCCTTTCTTTTCGAGGAACAAGATGTGGGCGCGGAGCAAATCAATTTCGTCGTCCACCCAAAGCAGTCTGCCGTTTGTCATTGCGGTATTTTCTAAATTCAAAGGCGAAGTTACGGAAAAAAGACGCGGCACGCCTTCTTCCCATACTTAAAAAAGCCTATTATCACGTATGGGAATTGCAAAAGTAGTAATTTTGCAGAAGATTTCGTGCAAGCAAACGAAATCTTGAAGTGCCGACCGCAGCCGATAATCTTGCATTCGTGAAAATTCGTGCGACCGTACAGGTCGCCATTTTAGAAACGCAAGCACGAGATTCGTGTCAATTCGTGAAATTCGTGGGCAAAAAACTCGTGGGCAATAAAAATCGTGAACAAAACAAGTTATTTGCAGTTCTTTCCACCTCCTACTCAATATTTATATTATGCCAACAACCTCTTCACGCGAGCACAGCATCTACCGCATCACGCTCCTTGGCAGCGCGGGCAACGTGCTGCTGCTCATCTTCAAGTTCGCAGCCGGTATCCTCGGCGGCAGTGCGGCCATGATAGCAGACGCCGTGCATTCGCTTTCCGATTTTGCCACCGACATTGTTGTCCTGCTCTTCGTGCGCCTTTCCGGTCGCCCCTCCGATAGCGACCACGACTTCGGCCACGGCAAATACGAAACGCTCGCTACCGTAATCGTCGGCCTGATGCTGATGGCGGTCGGCATCGGCGTGCTGTGGAACGGCGCGGAAGCCATCTACAGAAGCATCAACGGCGAACTCCTGCCGCAACCCGGCAACATCGCGCTCATCGCCGCCCTCGTGTCAATCGTGGTCAAGGAGTTGCTTTATCAGGCAACGGTGCGCGTGGGACGCTCCACCGGCTCTCAGGCCGTTGTGGCTAATGCGTGGCACCATCGCAGCGATGCCCTCTCGTCCATCGGCACTGCCCTCGGCATCGGCGGCGCAATCTTTCTGGGCGAGCACTGGCGCGTGCTCGACCCCATTGCCGCACTGATCGTCAGCTTCTTTATCATCAAGGTGGCCTTCAAACTATTTATACCCGGCATGGAGGAACTTCTCGAAAAATCGCTGCCCGAAAAAGAGGAAAACTTTATCATCGACACGATCCTCGAAGAACCCGGCACTTCCGACCCGCACAATCTGCGCACGCGCCGCATCGGCAGCTATTGCGCCATTGAAGTGCATTTCCGCATGGCGGGCACCACCACCATCAACGATGCCCACGCTGCCACGCGCCGCATCGAGGACAAGCTCCGCGCCCGCTTCGGTGCGCACACTATAATCAATACGCACGTGGAACCGGTGAAATAGGATTTTCCATCATAAATAATTGCCCCGCATATAGGGCAGCATCTGCTATCTCCGAGTTAGTTTCTACTTTCTCGGAGATATTGTTTGCTGTCAGCAAGAGATTTTTTACTTTCCTATAAGAAAAAGTTTGTTACAAAGTTTGTAACATGTATTACAAAGTTTGTAAC
>SAMEA3663013__coassemble_439_pt1 | contig 47482 bp, 48 predicted proteins | sample SAMEA3663013__metabat2_low_PE_021 | metagenome-assembled genome bin SAMEA3663013 (sample SAMEA3663013) | pig gut metagenome | biome: pig gut; feature: pig-associated habitat; material: faeces | place: France | collected 2012
CGTCCGCGCCGATGGTACTGCAGACCCGCGGGAGAGTAGGTCGCCGCCAGCTTTTCTAAACAATATAGTTTGCCGCGCGCCGAGGAGAAATTCTCGGCGCGCTTTTTTGATTTCTTCCCTGCGTTGCTTTTTCTAAAAAGAATTGTCAATATTTCTTTAACTCCCTACTTTGCCGTATCTTTGCATAATATAGGCTTTGGCTCGGCATAAGACTTTAAGCAAGCTTAGTCTTATGCGCTCACCTCGCACTATCTTTGTAATTTGATTTATCATATTAGAAAAGTAGCTTTTGGCATACCATTAGGAAATGGAACAAGAGAATAGTTTTAGATATCTTCCCAAGATAAATTCTCCGAAGGATTTAAAGAGGTTGGCTGTTACGGAGTTACCCGCAGTTTGCGATGAATTGCGGCGCGACATTATTAAGGAACTGGCCAATAATCCTGGGCATTTTGGTTCAAGTCTCGGCACGGTGGAACTCACTGTGGCACTCCATTATGTTTTTGATACTCCTGAAGACCGCATAGTTTGGGACGTTGGGCATCAGGCCTATGGTCATAAGATTTTGACGGGGCGACGCGATGCCTTTTCCACGAACCGCAAGTTCCACGGCCTTTGCCCCTTCCCTACACCCAAGGAGAGCACATACGACACATTTGCCTGCGGTCACGCTTCTAACTCTATTTCTGCAGCACTCGGCATGGCGTTGGTGGCCCTTAAAGAAGGGTCGCAGCGTAAGGTGGTGGCCGTAATCGGTGACGGCGCGATGAGTGGCGGGCTGGCGTTTGAGGGACTGAACAATGCCTCCGAAATCCCCAACAATCTGCTGATTATTCTCAATGACAACAATATGAGCATCGACCGCCCCGTCGGCGGTATGAACGACTATCTGATGCATCTGCACACGAGCGGCGCGTACAATAGATTCCGCTTTGCCGTTTCGCGCAAGTTGTCCGACTGGGGACTGCTCAACGAGAGCCGCCGCCGCTCCATTCTCCGCTTCAACAATTCCCTCAAATCCCTTTTGACCAATCAGCAAAATATCTTTGAGGGTATGAATATCCGCTATTTCGGTCCTGCCAACGGGCACGACGTGATAGAATTGGTGCGCGTGCTCCGCGAAATTAAGGAGATGAAAGGCCCTAAGCTCTTGCATCTGCATACCGTGAAAGGCAAGGGCTTCAAACCGGCCGAGGAGGAAGCCACTATTTGGCATGCGCCCGGCAAGTTTGACAAAGAGAGCGGACTTCGTGCGGCAGAAAATACCAAACCCAAGGTGCGCTTCCAAGATGTTTTCGGTGAAACGCTGCTGGAACTTTGCCGCCAGAACAGTAAGATTATCGGCGTTACGCCGGCCATGCCCACGGGTTGCTCCATGAATATTTTGATGCGCGAGATGCCCGACCGTGCTTTCGACGTTGGCATTGCCGAGGGTCATGCCGTTACCTTCTCCGCCGGTATGGCAAAGGAGGGGGCCATTCCTTTCTGTAACATATATTCTGCCTTTGCGCAGCGTGCTTACGACAATGTGATCCACGATGCCGCCTTGCTCGATTTGCCAGTTGTGCTGTGCCTCGACCGTGCCGGTTTGGTCGGCGAAGACGGACCTACGCATCACGGCGCGTTTGACCTCGCCGCCCTGCGTCCCATTCCCAACCTCACCATCGCTTCGCCCTACGACGAGCACGAATTACGCCGCCTGATGTACACGGCACAGTTGCCCGGCAAGGGTACGTTCGTGATTCGTTACCCGCGCGGCAGCGGCCGTTTGGGCGATGAGTGGCAGTGCCCGTTGGAGGAAGTGCAGGTAGGCACGGGCCGCAAGCTGAAGGACGGCGCAGACCTTGCCGTGCTTACTTTGGGTCCGTTGGGCACAGAGGCCGCCAAGGCCATAGAAAAAGTGGAGCAAAAGACCGGGCGTAGCATTGCGCACTACGATATGCGTTTCCTCAAGCCGCTCGACGAAGATCTGCTTACCGATGTGGTTCAGAAGTTCCGCTGCATAGTTACCGTTGAGGACGGCGTGCGTGCGGGCGGTTTTGGTAGTGCGGTGCTCGAATGGGTGGCTGACCGCAACGCCGATTGCCGCGTGGTGCGCCTCGGGTTGCCCGATGAGTTCGTTGAGCATGGCTCGGTGCCCGAGTTGCGTGCCTTAGTGGGGCTTGATGCCGCCGGCATCGCTCGAACAATATTAAATATAGATTTATGAAAATCATTATAGCCGGTGCCGGCGCAGTCGGCACACATTTGGCCAAACTGCTTTCTCGCGAGCGGCACGACATTACGCTGATGGACGAAAATCCCGAGAAGCTCGAGGATATTTCTGCCAACTACGACATTCTCACCGTTGCCGCTAACCCTTCTTCTATTTCCGCCCTGCGCGAGGCGGAGGTGGGCAAGGCCGATTTGTTTATCGGCGTTACGCCCGACGAGGCGCACAACATGACGAGCTGTATGCTTGCCAGCAAATTAGGGGCGAAGAAGACCGTGGCGCGCGTCGACAATGCCGAATACACCCTGCCGCAGCATTGCGAGTTTTTCAAGACGGTGGGCATCGACTCCATTATTTATCCAGAAATGCTGGCCGCGCAGGAGATTTTGCACAATCTCCACCGCAGTTGGGTGCGCCAGTGGTGGGAAGTGCAGGGTGGCGCGCTCGTGCTGTTTAGCGTCAAGGTACGCCAAGGCGCGGAAATCCTCAATATTCCGCTCAAGCAACTTTGCGGTCCCGACGTGCCCTATCATATTGTGGCGATAAAGCGCGGCGACGATACGCTCATTCCCCACGGCGACGACGAGCTCTATGCCAACGACGTGGTGTTCTTCATGACCACGCCTTCCTTTGCCGACACAATCCGCACGCTGGCCGGCAAAGAGGACTATCCCGACGTGACCAACCTCTTCATCATGGGCGGCAGCAGCACGGCGGTTCACCTGGCCGCCAACATGCCCGACACGCTCTATGCCAAGATTATAGAGGCCGATGTGCGCCGTGCAGAGCGTTTGAATGAGATTATTCAAAACAGCCACACCTTGGTCATTCACGGCGACGGGCGCAACGTGCCTCTGCTCATCGAGGAGGGCATTCACAAGGCGCAGGCCTTTGCCGCCCTTACCGACAATTCGGAGACCAATATCCTTGCCTGCCTCGCCGCCAAGCGCCTCGGTGTGCGCAAGACGGTGGCCATGGTGGAAAACACGGATTACATCGGCATGGCTGAAAGCCTCGACATCGGCACAATAATTAATAAGAAGACCTTTGCCGCAGGACATATTTACCAGATGATGCTCAAGGCCGACGTCACGTCGATCAAGAGCCTCACGGTGGCGAATGCCGACGTGGCGGAGTTTGTGGTCGGCGAAGACTCGCGCATCGCCCGCAAGCCGGTCAAGGACCTCGACCTGCCGCCCACGGTGACGCTCGGCGGACTGGTGCGCGACGGCAAGGGCTTGCTTATCAATGGTATGACGCAGATACGCCCCGGCGACACGGTCGTTGCCTTCTGCCTCGACAATGCCATTAAGCGTTTGGAAAAATACTTTATTTGATGCGTTAGTTGAATTGAGTATAAAACCACGGATTATTTTTTGCCCACGAATTTCACGAATTTACACGAATTGTTTACAATGAATAAAATGGCGACCTGTACGGTCGCACGAATCTCACGAATCATATGAGTGAATTACTTGAAAGTGTGCACAGCCAAAATATTGAATTAGTGAAAATTCGTGCGACCGTACAGGTCGCCATTATTACGCAGTGCTATGAATTCGTGTAAATTCGTGAAATTCGTGGGCAAATAAAATATTTCTTGGGCAAAAAAATAATCCGTGGACAAAATACAGTAAATTAAACCAATAGATTTAGTTTGATTTTCTATGAAAAATCTCTTTCCCCTCATTTCGTGCCTCCTCTTGCTGTCGCTCTCGGCCTGCAAGCCTACCGACACGCGCAAGGTCATCAAAGCCGTTGCCGAGCAGTCGGTGGACACGACGGGCTACAAGTCGCGCACCATTGCAACGGAGGACTTTGTTTCCGTTGAAGCCACGTGCTTTGCCGACATCACTTATCATCAAATCCCCTTAGACAGCACTGCCCGCGTGGTGCTGCAAGCCCCCGAGAATATTTTGGACGATTGTTCCGGCAGCGTGGTCGACGGAACGTTGCGCCTGTCGCTCAACCATAGCGACACGCACCCCGAAGAGGCGGTGGCAGTGGTGCACATCTATGCACCGGCCGTTTGCGACTTCTCACTGGTGGGCGGCAAATGCCTGCACTTGAATAAGGTGCGCATGGCCTGTCCGATGAGTATCGTGCTCGACGGCGTGGGCAGCATCGTGTCTGACTCCATCGTTGCGCCCGAGTTGAAAGCCGTGCTCAACGGGGCGGGGCATATTGACCTGCGCGGCGTTAATGCCGATGCCGTTTCCGCCACACTTGGCGGCTCGGGCATCATTGCCCTCGAAGGCAAGGCCCGCCGTGCATCCGCTGTACTCAACGGTGCGGGCACGATTGACCTCCAAGGTCTTCGCACCGACCTTGCGCCCGATTGCTCCGTTTCGGGTGTGGGCAAAATCCTGCAAAAGGCAAAATAGGTCCCAAGGGTAAGGGCGTTATGCAACGCGCTCCTACGCATCCGTTGAATAATTCTACAAACGCATTATATAATAATATGAACACAAAACGCTTGCTTATGTCACTCACCACAGCGGCTGCCTTCTCCGCCGCCGCAGCCCAGACGGCTGCCGACGGCTTTAAGTACACCGACGAGCAGTTTGCCGACATCCAGATGTTGCGCTATCGCGTTGAGGGCTTTGAAAAACTCACGCTCAAAGAAAAAACTTTTATCTATTATCTCCAAGAAGCAGCCTTGCAGGGCCGCGATATCCTTTTCGACCAAAACGGCCGTTACAACCTCCGCATTCGCCGTATGCTCGAAAAGGTTTATACCGACTACAAGGGCGACCGCGCTTCGGCCGATTGGCAGGGTTTCGTTACGTATCTCAAACGCTTCTGGTTCTCCTCCGGCCCGCACCACCACTACGGTTGCGAGAAGTTCGAGCCGGGCTTCTCCGAGCAATGGCTGCGCAACGCTTTGGTAGACATTAATTATGAAGAAGCTACTTGCGTGCCCCGCACCGCCTGCGGCAAGTCGTGGGAAGAACTCCTGCCCGTGATTTTCGACCCCGCCGTGATGCCCATGCGCGTCAATCAGAAGGACGGCGACGACCTCGTGCTCACTTCAGCCGCCAACTACTATGCCCCCGGCATCACGCAGGCAGAGGCTGAGCGCTTCTACACGCAGCGCAAGCCTGCCGACGACCCGCAGCCCATCATGATGGGTATGAATAGCCGCCTTGTGCGCAATGAGTTCGGCGACCTCGCCGAGCGCGTTTGGCGCGTGGGCGGACTTTACGGCACGGCTCTGGAACGCATCGTGGAAAATCTCGAAAAGGCACGCCCCTTCGCCTGCACCCCGGAGCAGCAAACGGTGATTGACCGTCTCGTGGAATACTACCGCACGGGCGACCTCCGCACTTTCGACAACTATTCTATCCATTGGCTCAAAGACACCGAGAGCCTCGTGGACTTCTGCAACGGCTTCACCGAGAGTTACGGCGACCCCTTGGGCATGAAAGCTTCTTGGGAGAGCATTGTGAACTTCAAAGACCTCGCCGCTACGGGGCGCACCGAGAAACTCTCAGCCAACGCCCAATGGTTTGAGGACAACAGCCCCGTTGACCCGCGCTTTAAGAAATCGGAGTGCAAGGGCATTTCCGCCAAGGTTATCACAGCCGCCATTCTTGCCGGCGACCTCTATCCCTCCACTGCCATCGGCATCAATCTGCCCAACAGCGACTGGGTGCGCCGCGAGTACGGTTCCAAGAGCGTCACCATCGGCAACCTCACCGATGCCTACAACAAGGCGGCCCACGGCAACGGCATGGACAAGGAGTTCGTCATCGACGAGGCCACGCGCAAACTCATTGCCGAGTACGGCGATGCCTGCGACGACCTCCACACCGACCTCCACGAATGTCTCGGCCACGGTTCGGGCAAACTGCTCCCCGGCACCGACCCCGACACGCTCAAAGCCTACGGCTCTACCATCGAGGAAGCCCGCGCCGACCTTTTCGGCCTCTACTACGTGGCAGATGCCAAACTCGTGGAACTCGGTCTTACGCCCAACCTCGAAGCCTATAAGTCACAGTATTACACCTATATGATGAATGGTCTGCTCACGCAGCTCGTGCGCATCAAGCCCGGCAATAACATCGAAGAGGCCCACATGCGCAACCGCGCCATCATTGCCCGCTGGGCCTATGAGCACGGCAAGGCAGACCGCGTGGTGGAACTGGTGAAGAAAAACAAGAAGACCTTTGTGCGCATCAACGACTATGCCGCCCTGCGCACCCTCTTCGGCAAGCTCCTCGCCGAGGTGCAGCGCATCAAGAGCGAGGGCGACTACGAGGCTGCCCGCGCCTTGGTGGAGAACTATGGCGTAAAGGTAGACCCGATGCTCCACAAGGAAATACTTGCGCGCTACGAGAAGCTCCACCTCTCGCCCTACAAAGGCTTCATCAACCCCGTCTACACCGCCGTGCGCGATGCCGCCGGCAACATCACCGACGTACGCCTCGACTACACCGAGCCTTACGACCAGCAAATGCTCCGTTACAGCCGCGACTACAACACGCTGCCCGACGTGAACGAGTAGGTGGCATTCTGCAGAACGCCCGTCGTGTGAGCCACAATCATATACTTCCGCCCATTCCGCCGCATGGTAATCCTCATTGCCATGCGGCGAATTTTTATCCCCCGTTCAATTTTTCCTAATTGCGCAGACAATTTTTCCTCTCTGCGCAATTATTTCTTGCTTTCTGTGCAGAAATTTTTTGTTACAAACCTTGTAACATGTATTACAAACTTTGTAATATGCGTTACAAACTTTCTAACATGTGTTACAAACTTTGTAACAAAAACTTTCTTATATGATAGTAAAAAATATCTGCTTGCAAAGGAAAAATTTCAGGCAGGCAGTAAAAATTAATTTGTTTCCCATTTCTGATTCATTCCTGGTTCATTTCTGCTTTGTAACCGTATTTTAATAGTGAAAATCAAGTTAGTACATATATAAGTTGTAACTTTGCAGTCGCTAAGCAGCATCATACGCAATAACTAACCATTTAATTATATACAGGATGATGAAACGTATTTTTTACCATTCCATTCTCTCCCTTTTCTTGCTGGTTATGTTTTGCATAACCGGGGGGGGTAATTTGGCGAAGGCGCAAAGCACGGTAACGCTTGATTTTGAAGGATCAGGTACTTTCCCGTACAACGCAGATTGGACAATTACCAATTTGAGCGTTTATTCGAGTTTGAACCATACTACAAGCGGTAGTAACTCGGCAAATACGAGCGGCAAGGAATCTGCGGTTGCAAAATATAATAACAAACTTGAGAATATCTCCAAGATTGTTTATTATATTTCTAAAATATCAAAAAATACAAGCACTTCTTCTTATTTTTTAGTTGAAACATCAACAAATGGTTCAGATTGGGTTGACCAGGGTCATTCTCCAACTTTCGACAAGATTACACAAAATGAATGGACCGAAGTTATCGTAGACCTGTCAACTCCTGTGACAGGTTACGTGAGAGTTAGTTATACAGGTTCAACGGCTGTACGTTTGATTGACGATATTACAGTTTATTACGGCTCCATAGAGCCCACCGGCTCCACAGACCCCGAACTTTCTTATTCTTCCTCTTCTTTTACCATTGCCGCCAACGGTACGCCTACGGAGCAGCCTACGCTTAACAACCCCAACAGCGTAACCATCAAATCTTATTCTTCCAGCAACACGTCTGTCGCCACCGTGACGGGCGAGGGCGTTATTGCCTTGGCTGGCGGCACGGGTACTGCCACGATTACGGCAACATCACGGGCAGATGACACTTATGCGGAAGGCACTGCCACTTACACGCTGACCGTTTTCGGCGCACCTGAAATCACGCCCGAGGGCGGCGAATACGCTAAATCTGTAGATGTTGCCATCTCTGCAACCGATGCTGCTGCTTTGTGGTATACTACCGATGGCTCTGAACCGACGATAGACAATGCTGCGGCAACAAAGGTAACGGCGTTCCCCGTAAATCTGAATTTTGGATTAGGAGAGCATACCGTCAAGGCTATTACGGCCTATGACGCAGAAGGTACGATTTTGTCTGATGTCGAAACGCGTACCTATAATGTTTTGGATAAAGAAGTAAAAGTAGTAGAAATATCAAGTTTTTCTGCAGTCAATGGAGATATAGATGCAGTCGTGTCCTATTCAACGTCTAAAGGCGGTGCCAATAATGCTCCTTACCTTACTTCGGGTAAACAAATTCGACTTTACCAAATCAATGGCAGCAATTCTTATGGCGGAACGATTACGGTTAGTGCTGCAGAGGGATATAAGTTATCAAGTGTAACAATCGGGTCGTCAACAGCAACCTCAATATCATATACATTAGATAAGGACACCAACCTGTCTATCCCAACTTCATTGTCATCTAATAAAAAGTTTACAAAGGAAGGTTTGGTAAATGGTTCCATTACATTCTATTGTATGAGTACGACAGATCGCCTTAATGTGAATTATATTTCTGTTACCTACGTCTCTACTGCCACCGGCACCACCGACCCCAATATTTCTTATTCTTCCTCTTCTTTTACCATTGCCGCTAACGGCACGCTTACGCCGCCTACGCTTAACAATCCCAACGGCGTAACCATCAAATCTTATTCTTCCGACAACCCGTCTGTCGCCACCGTGACGGGCGAGGGCGTTATTGCCTTGGCTGGCGGCACGGGAACTGCCAAGATTACGGCAACATCACAGGCAAATGCCACGTATAAGGAAGGCACTGCCACTTATACGCTGACCGTTTTCGGCGCACCTGAAATCACGCCCGAGAGCGGCGAATATGAAAATAACGTGACTGTGAGGATGAATGCAACGGGTGCTGGTGCGCTGTTCTACACTACCAACGGCACAGACCCGAAGGATGCAATCGATGCCGCCACAAAGGTGACGGAGTTCCCTTATAATCTTCCTCTCTCTGTCGGTACGCACACCATTAAGGCTGTTACGGCAGACGAAAGTCTTGAGGTTTATTCCGATGTCCTTACCCGTACCTATACGGTGGTGCTGGCTGTGCCCACGCCCCAACTGTCGCAGGCTGCTGGCGATTACAATTATGAGGTGGCAGTAGATGTGACGGTGGCTAATTCGGGCGGCGCAGTTGGTTACGTTTACACAACCGATGGCACTGATCCCGCTACTTCCCCCACTGCTACCACGGTCAATGCGCTTACGGGCACGGTGACCTTTTACAAAGGCGAGCATACACTGACTGTTAAGTCGTTCACCGCCGAGAAAGCCAACTTCTCCGATGCCGCCACGGCAACTTACACCGTTGCCCTGCCGCAGCCCGTAATCACGCTGTCTGCCGAAAACACACAGGAGCAACCGATTACCGTAACCATTGAAGCAGAGGGCGCACCTTATATCTGGTACACCACCGACGGCACAGATCCTTTGGCAAGCGGCGTGTCGCCTGTTCAAGTGGAAGGTTCTTCCACAAGTTTCACGCTCTCAGAAGTCGGCACTTATACCATTACGGCTGTGGGCGTAAACAATAACGTAGAAACATCCGCTGCTGCTACGGCAATCGGCACCATCAACAAAGTTATCCCCGTGCCTGGTTCGGCAACGATGAAGTATAAGAAAGTGACTTCAATGGATGATATCGTGGACGGCGGCGTGTATTTGCTGGCTTGTCCTTCAAAGAATGTCATAATGTCAGATAAGGCTACTGGAAATGGAAAGAATTACACTGCTTATGCGACCTATAATTTCTCAGGGAATGAAGATCTTATCACAGATATTAAAGACTTAAATGTTTCTAGCGGACCTTGTGAAATTACACTTGAAAAAGTTGCAAACAAAGCCAACACCTATTATATCCGTTATGCAAATGGTGGACAGTATCTATATAATACTTCTGGTACCTCATTGTCGTTTGGTGATGAGATTACCACAGTTGAAAGCAATCTAAAACAATATCAATGGACTATTTCTATTACAAGCCATCCCGTTAAAGGTGGAGACCCTGTTGATGCTATTAATATTCAAAGTAATCAGGATAATCAGCGTTCGTTGGATTATAACTATAATAGCCCTCGTTATGCTGTATATCAATATGGTACAAACAACAACGCTCCCTCCTTCCTTTACAAAAAGACCTTCGACCTTTCTGTAAACGCCAATACGGCAGGTTATGCCACGGCTTACACCGCTTTCCCGTACGTGATGCCTGCGGGTGCAGATGGATATATCATTACCGAGACGGCAGAGGGCGCGACGATTAAGGCGAAGAACAAATATCCTGCCGGCGCAGAAGTGCCCGCCAATGCCCCGCTGCTCATTAAGAACAGCGAAGCAGGCGTGACGCTCAATCCCGTTGTGCTGGGCAAGAACGTTGAGGCTTATCCTTACGCCGATGAAAACCTGCTGCACGGCACGCGTCTCGAAAGCGACGGCGTGACGACGGATGTAGACGGCACGGGAACAAAGACTGGTGATTATTATTACTACAAACTTTCCTATAAACTCGATGCCGAGAAAAATCCAGTGGCAGGCAGTTACGGCTTCTATCGCGGCGCGGCCGACGGCAGCGCATTCGCAATGAAGAACACCCTGACGGCTTATCTCGCCCTGCCTACGAGCAGCGGCCTGGTGAACAACCTGCGCATCAGCATCGACAACGAAGACGGACCTGCGACGAGCATCCAAACCAACCGCCTCCCCGCAGACAATATGCCGCAGAGCGTCTACACCCTCTCGGGCGTGCGCGTCAATGCAGCGGGTAACCGCCTGCCCAAAGGCATCTATATCGTGAACGGAAAGAAAGTAGTCATTAAATAAACAGAACAACAGAAAACGATGAACAAGAAACTATATATCAGCCCCGAACTTAATGTATATCTTTTAGAATGCGAAGGCTTGATCGCCACCAGCCCCGGTTCGGAAATCGACTCTAAACTTGGCGTTAAGGGAGACGGCAGCTATACAGATGCCCCCGATTGCACCAATAAGAAGCAATGGGATGAACTCTCGGGAATGCAAAAAGGCATTTGGGAGTAAAGTCACCCTCCTTATCGGACAAATAAACAGACCCCCGACCGTGCATGAGCACGGCCGGGGGTCAAATTTATAATGGGTTGCGCCCCTACTTACGGTAGCCCCACTGGTCGAGGGCAAAGCCCCAGTTCTTTTCCACGAGTTCCACGGTGCGCGGGTCGTAGTTGTACTTATTCTTCTTATAGCCCTTCTTTGAGGCGACGTATTGGCTGATGGCCTGTTCCGCCTCGTTCCAGCCCGGGAGTTGCAGCGTCTGGTAGATTTGCTGCGTCATGCCGAGCGCGTCCGCCTCAAAGTCCTCAAACTTCACCTCAATCAGGTTGCCCTCGGGAATGAGGTGCTTGTCGGCCTCGTACTTATGGTAAAGCTTGGCGTAGACGCTGAGGATATTCTGCTCCAATTCTTCCTTGGAGATGTCCTGCAGGCGGAGCGGCTCGATAGTGTTGGTGAAGAACGAGCGCGTGCTCTCAAACACCGTGTAGGGGTTGCGCATCAAGTAGATGAACTTAGCGTTGGGGAACATCTTCACCAATTCAGCCACGCGGCCCGTGTGGGGCGGGTTCTTGGAAAGGAACTGCGTGCCGCCCGTGTTCCAAAGCGAGATTTTGATGAGTTTCGTGAACGTTTCCTCCCACACTTTCAGTTCTGCGGGGTCGATGCCCTCAAACAGCATGTACTTGTCGCAGTATTCCAACTGGTGCTTCGGGTAGAACCAAAAGTTGTAGTACGTGTAGGGCATCATGTTGGAGAGGGCGAACTCCTCCTCTTGCGGCAGGTCGACGGCGAGGTCCATGTTGTCGGTCGGTCGCTTGTCGGGCATGAGCCACGACATGTTTTTCTTAAAGAACGATTGCCCGAACATCATGAGGTGGGGGAAGACCGTCTGATAGGTGGTGCAATAGCCGAAATGCTTGTCGCAAGAGAGCACGTTGTGCACGAAAGTCGTGCCCGAGCGCCAATGTCCGAGGATAAACACCGGCGCATGTTCCAGCGGCTGGTCGGCGAGGAGTTTCTTGTAGCGGCAGTCCTGAATGGGCGCGAGCGTTGAGAGCAGGCGGCACACGCCCTTGGTGAGGCGGAATTTGCCTTTGCGCGAGTTGTCTACTGTGCGCCCTTCCGTGAGGTGCTTGAACGTTTGCCAGTCAGCGCCGACGAGCGTGTTAATTGGGAGTTTGTTGAATTCTAAAAGACCCATATAAAATATACGTGTAGTTTCGGATTAAGAAATAAACTATCTTGGCAGCAAAGTTACGATTTTTTTGGGAGACTCTTACTTTTTGCGCCCACGAGTAGGGGCGTATTGCATACGCCCGCCGTGTGCGCCGAAAGGGAAAATTCAAGAAGACAACCATTTTCCGGGCGTTTTGCAAAACGCCCCTACTTTCTTTCGATGAATTTACGATATAGATTTTTTTGTTGAAGCCATAAGTCTAATTCTTCGTAAAATCCGGCACGGGCACGGGGCGGCTGCCGTTCACGGCAGATTGCTCGGAGAGCTCTGCGATGCACGACCATTCGGCGGCGTCGTACACGTCGATGTCCAGCGGCAGGCCGTAGCGCAGGCAGTGGATAAGGCGGGCGTCCATGGCGTAGTTCATCTCGTTGGGCACGTTGAGGCGGCGGCCTTCGAGCCAGCGCAGGGCGGCATCGCTCGTATAGTGTTGCTCCATGGCGGCGAGCGCTTCGCTGCCCGTGAGCAGCGGTTGGCCGTCCAGTTGAATGGTGGGCGTGGGGTATTTGCTCACAAATCCCTTAGTGCCGCACACGGTTTGCAGGCGGCTGTAAGGGCGCGGCGTGGTAACGTCGAGCTGCAGCAGGATAGACACGCCGCCCAGGGTGCGCAGCAGCGTGCTGTTGACGCGGCTTTGCAGGCCGTCCTCGCCTGCGCCGTGCGAGGTGAGCGACACGAGGTAGTCGAGCCTGTCCTCGCGGTGCAGGCGCAGCAGTTGGCCGATGGGGCCCATGCCGTGCGTGGGGTAGGGGTTGCCGCGGTGGCGGGCGCAACTGCGCTCCATCCAGTTGCGCACCGTGTCCGTCTTGCTCTGCGCCGTCAGTCCGAAACTGTCGCGCAGGTCGTGGATATACGCCCCTTCGCAGTGCGTAATGGTGCCGAGCAATCCCGCGTTGCGCATTTGCAGCGTGGCGAGTGCGAAGGAGTCGTAGCAGCAGTTTTCCGTCATAAAGCAGTGTCGGCGCGTGCGCTCCGCCGTCTCCACCAAGAGGCGGCATTCCTCCACCGTCGTGGCAGCCGGCACTTCCACCGCCGCGTGCTTGCCGTGGCGCATGGCTTCGACCGCCATTTCGCAGTGCGAAGCCCAGTCCGTACATATATATATAAGGTCTAAATCCCTCAGCCGGCACATCTCCTGCCAGCCGTCCTTACCGGCAAAGGTGAGGGCGCGGTCGCGGCCGCTGCGTGCGAGGCGGTCGTTGGCTTCGGCAAGCGCGTCGGCGTTGATGTCGGCAATGCAGGTTATGGCTGCTCCGCTGATGAAAGCATAGCGTTCGAGTGTGCGCATGCCGCGCTGCCCCAGCCCTACCAGACCGATGCGCACCTTCGGTATCGGAGCGCAGCGCAAACCGATGACGTGGCGTTTGGAAGGCGCAGGGATAAAAGGCGTATTTTCCATAGTTGCTTACTTGATAATGCAAATTTGGGCAAAATGCTTCATATTCCATAATAAATTGGCGGAAAAACATCGGTTAAGAGCACTCTTATCCTTATTGCACTGCCAAGAATCAGGCAGAAAACCCTTCCGCGTCAGATTTTAGGATTGTAAAATTGAAGAGATAGACAAACGAATAAGTAGGGGCGTTTTGCAAAACGCCCGCCCATTGTGCAAAAAGGTACAACCAATGCCGGTAACCATTTTCCGGGCTTCTGTATGGGCAAATGTGTTGGAGGAAGGGCAAGAAACCTCCCAAATAACTACCCAGATAGGTCAAGAAAACGGAAAAGAGGGGCAAGAAAAGGGTAAGAAAAGGGCAAAAACTATCAGGCAGTAAATAAAAAATTGCTGCCTGATAGTGCGTGGTTGAAATAAGGTGGGTTCTATAAATTCCCACCGTAAAAATTTACAATAATGTTGGGTTGACGTTTTGTCATCTTTTGTTTTCTTTTCGGTCTAAATCGTAAGTCTCATCGGTCACGTAGCCCGCTACGCTCCCTCTTCAACTTACAATTTGGCGAGCCTTCCTCCTCCTCGCTCGGTATAGCTCGAGCAAGCTCGGCTCTCCTCTCGCTCGTTCGTCGGTTATCCTCGAAAATAAATCCAAAATCTGCCAAAGCGAATTAATAGAACCCACCTTAAGTGTTAAGTGCCTTGCGAGGCTTATGGGATTTCTTCAAAATCAATGTATTCGCCTTCGTCTTTCCTGAAAATCTTGCCGCTGCGGCGTTGGCGCGAATTGCCTTTGGAGTGCGCAGTGCCTGTGCCTTGGGCTTGCGCATTGCCCGGCCGTCGGCTGCTGCTGCCGCTTTCCCTGCGGGGCGTGATGCCGAGGAATGAATAGATGGTGCGCACAAGGGTGTGCGCAATGCTGAAAAGGAAAATGAAAAAGCCAAAAATCAGGGCGAAGAGGCAGCCAAGTCCGGTTTGCATAAAGTCTGAATAAATAATGTTCTAACCAATAAAGTGCAAAGGGCGTGCCAATTATTGCTTCCCTGCCTTTGCAACGGCGTTATTGACCAAAGAACATACGATGTAGAGCACGATTACGGCAGAAAAACCGGCGAGGCCGAGGACGCACAGCAGAGCGATAGAGGCGAGAGCGAAGGAGTAGCGCAGGGCATTGCCGTGCCAGCCGAAGTGCTTGAATTTGAGGGCGAACATCGGTATCTCTGCCACGAGCAGCCAGCAGGAAATCAGCGCGCCGCCGAGTATGCTCCAAAACAGCAGGGCGTTGGGCGCGTCGGTGGGCAAGGTCTGCGCCAGTGCGCCCCAGAAGAGGGCGTTGGCAGGCGTGGGCAGTCCGATGAATCCCGTTTGCTGCCGCTCGTCGAGGTTGAACTTGGCAAGGCGCAGGGCGGAGAAGGCCGCGATGAGGAAGGCGGCGTAGGGCAGATAGGGTAGGAGAGCCTGGCCGACGCACGCCAAGGGGCAGCCTGCGGAGCAAGTAGTGCCGGCGGGCAGGAGTTTCCCTAAAATGCTGAATACAATGGTGGCGGGCGCAAAGCCGAAGGTGATGTCGTCGGCCAACGAGTCGAGTTCCTTGCCGATGGGTGAGGACACACCGAGCAGACGCGCCGCGAAGCCGTCGAAAAAGTCGAAGGCCGCGCCGATTACGATAAATAATAAGGCAGTGGAATAGTCCCCGCAGAAAGCGAGACCCGTGGCAATGCAGCCGCTGATGAGGTTGCAACACGTAAGCGTGTTGGGAATATGCTTTTTCATCGATAAAAACTGCTTCTAAGCGTTGGCGGCTTCGGGGTTGAGGCGTGCCAGGACGGTTTGGTTGCCCACGGTGGCCTGTCCCATTTCAACGAGCACCTCGGAATTGAGCGGCAGGTACACGTCCACGCGCGAACCGAACTTGATGAAACCCATGTGCTCGTCGATGTAGCAGGCATCGTCGGGGCGGGCATAGGTGACGATGCGCCGTGCCACGGCTCCCGCCACTTGGCGCACGAGGATTTCCTGTCCGGCAGGCGTTTCGATGACCACCGTGGAACGCTCATTCTCGGTGCTTGCCTTAGGCAGCCATGCCTTGTGGAAGTTGCCCTTGTGGTGCACTACCTTCTTGACGAAACCGTCCACGGGAAACCAGTTGGCATGGACGTTCGTGATAGACATGAAGATGGAAATCATGAGGCGGCGGTCGTGGAAGTACTCGTTTTCGTCGACTTCCTCAATCACCACGATCTTGCCGTCGGCAGAAGCCACCACCACGTTCTCCGTGTCGCCGGGGAAGAGGCGGATGGGGCAGCGGAAGAAATTGACGGCGATGGCAAAGAGGCTGACCGTGATAGCCGCATAAATATAAAAAGGCCAAAGGTTGCTGTCCTTCAACAGGAAATAGAGCGCTCCGTTGGTGACCAACAGGGCTATGAGGCTGTTCCACAGAATGGTGTTGCCCTCTCTGTGGAGGCGGATTTTCTTTAATCTTTTAAGTCTTGCCATGCCTATATAGTTGCGCTTCGCCGAAGCGGCTTGTATTAAAATGGATATATTTTCCGCAAAGTTAGTGTTTTTTTGCTATTGTGCAAAACTTTATCCTATAAGGAAAGCGGCATTTATTGCATTTGTGCGCTAAGAAAGGTGACAAAGTGGAGATAAATCGCTATTTTTGTGGCGATGCAAGTTAAAATGGAGGCGGAAGGGGGTCTGCTTGCGCTTGGTATTTATGGCCCACGGATGTTTTTTAGTCCACGAATTTCACGAATTTACACGAAAAACAAAGCCTTTAGATAATGGCGACCTTATAGGTCGCACGAATTTTCACTAATTCAATATTTACGGCTGCGCTCGGCAAAGCTCGAACAAGGTCGGCTCTGCGCTCGCTTGCGCGAAAATTCAATATTTACGGCTGCGCTCGGCAAAGCTCGAACAAGTTCGGCTCTGCGCTCGCTTGCGCGAAAATTCGTGAGATTAGTGCGACCGATCAGGTCGCCATTTTACTCATTGAAAGAGATTAGTGTAAATTTCTTGACATTTTCGGCTGCGCTCGGCATAGCCCGAACAAGTTCGGCTCTGCACTCGCTTGTACGAAAATTCGTGAAATTCGTGGGCAAAAAGAAATAATTCATGGGCAAACGTTCATATTCATGCAACGTTTGTCCCTGGAAGGCACTTAACGCATAATTCCACGCTCGCCTTGCACAAACGTTCGTTTCCAACAGAGGTTTTCTTGACATTTTCGGCTGCGCTCGGCATCGCCCGAACAAGTTCGGCTCTGAGCTCGCCTTGCACAAAGTTGTTACATGCGTATCCATGGGTTCAATATGACTAAAATTTTGACAGTCTGGCGCTTGGCGCATTATTCTCATACGGCTAACAATCGCATATATAATATTGTATGCCTTTCCCTCCTGCTCTCCCTGCTCCCATTGCACACCGTGGGGCAAACTGCCGGCAAAGAGCAGTTGAGCCGTATCGTAAATCCCTTTATCGGCACCGACTACACCGGCAACACCTACCCCGGGGCGCAGGTGCCCTTCGGCATGGTGCAGCTCAGCCCCGACAACGGGCTGCCCGGCTGGGACAGGATAGCAGGCTATTTCTATCCCGACAGCACGATAGCCGGTTTCAGCCACACCCATCTGAGTGGCACGGGGGCGGGCGACCTTTACGACATCTCTTTCCTCCCCGTCACCGAACCCCTGCGCACGGCGGCAGCACCGCTCGGCACGCACAGCCTGTTCTGCCACGCCGAAGAAGAGGCGCACGCCGGCTATTACGCCGTATGCCTCAAAGACTACGGCATCCGCGTGGAACTCACCGCCACGGAGCGATGCGGCATACAGCGGTACGCCTTTCCGAAAGGCAAGAAAGCCATCGTGCTGCTCGACTTGGGCAAGGCGATGAACTGGGACCGCACCGTAGACTGCCGCCTCGAATCCTGCGGCAGGCGGAGCATTCGCGGTATGAGGGCTTCCGAAGGGTGGGCGCGGGGGCAGCGCGTGTTTTTCCAAACCCGCTTTTCCCACCCCTATACGCGCATGGCAGTAGACAGCGTGCCTGTCATGACCGACGGGCGGCGCACGGGGACGGCAATCAAGGCGCGGTTTGAATTTGACAATTTGGGCGATGAGGCACTGCTGACCGTCGTCACCGCCCTCTCGCCGACCGGTGCGGAAGGTGCAGAGAAAAACCTCGCGGCAGAAGCGCCGCACGACGATTTCGAGGCGTACCGCAAAGCGGCTGAGGCGCGATGGGACGAAGCTTTGGGGAAAATCGAGGTGGAAGGCGGCACGGCCGACGAACGCGCAACGTTTTACACCGCGCTTTACCACGCTCTGCTCGCGCCCACGCTTTACTGCGATGCCGACGGCCTCTATCCCGGTCCCGACGGCAAGATGCATCGCGCCGCGCCGCGCAATTATTCCACCTTCTCGCTTTGGGACACCTACCGCGCCGCGCACCCCCTCTACACCCTGCTTTGCCCGGAACGCGCTGCAGAAATGGTGCGTTCCCTGCTCGACTTTGCCGAACAGAACGGGCGGCTGCCCGTGTGGACGCTGTGGGGCAGCGAGACCGACATGATGATCGGCTACCACGCTGCAGCGGTCATTGCCGATGCTTTCCTCAAAAATATCATGTCGCCTGCCGACGACATCAACCGCGCCCTGCGCCTCTGCCTCGCCACGGCGCGCAAGGACGAATATCGCGGCATCGGCTACCAGCGCATGCTGGGCTATGTGCCTTGCGACGTGAAAGATCCCTACAACACCGACAACTGGTCGCTCTCGCGCACCCTTGAATATGCTTTCGACGATGCCTGCATCGCCCGGCTTGCCGAAAGGGCGGGCGCAGCGGCAGAGGCGCGGGAATTTGCCGCGCGCGCAGGCTATTGGCGCAACGTCTACAACCCCTCCTCCGGCTATATGCAGCCCCGCCGCAGCGACGGCAATTTCGTGAGCCCTTTCAACCCCGATGACTACACGCCCGACATCTGCGAGAGCAATGCCCGGCAATATTTCTGGTCGGTGCAGCACGACATACCGGGGCTTATCCGCCACTGCGGGCGCAAGCGCTTCGCAGTGCTGCTCGACAGCATGTTCGCGCACGAGAGCGCAGACATCGCTTCATTGCCCATCTTCTCGACGGGCATGATAGGGCAGTACGCGCACGGCAACGAACCGAGCCACCACGTGGCTTACCTTTATAATTACATCGGCCGTCCCGAAACCGCCCAGTTGCTTGTGGACAGCATTCGCCGCAGTTTCTACTTCAACCGCCCCGACGGGCTTTGCGGCAATGAGGACTGCGGGCAGATGTCGGCATGGTACGTCTTTTCCGCTCTCGGGTTCTATCCCGTCGATCCTGCCTCGGGCAGCTACGCCCTCGGTACCCCGCTCTTCCCCTCCGTCACCCTCCATCTTCCCGGCGGCAAAAAACTGGCTATTAAGGCACAGCGCAACGGCGGCGCGGCGAGTCCGCTTGTGAAGCGCGTGCGGTGGAACGGGCGTAAGGTGCGCCGCCTCGCCATAGAGCATTCCGACCTCGTAAAAGGCGGCGCTTTGACTTTTGAAATGCAATAGCGGGTTTGAAATTGCGGAAAATGCACTTAGTGAGTGCAAAATGGCCATCTTTGCATAAGATAGGCTGCGGTTCGGCCATTAAAGTAAACTTTATTGCGCTCACCTTGCACTATCTTTGCCTCGGATTATAAATCAAAAGTGCTGTGGTTTATACCTTCTATGGCCTGTCGTTCAGAGAATATTTGGAACTGTTCGAGGGAATCAAGTTCCAGTCCTATACGCTTGACGAGGTGGTGGCGCACAAGGTGGAAATGAGCGCAAAAGGAGAGGGCAGCAGTGGGAAATGTCAGAGAAACGTTTTTTATAAACCAGTTGCGTGTGATTGGCGACCCGATAGCATCTCCTGTTTCCGATTTCTTGGTTGGCGAACGGACTTTTGGGGTAGGTGGACGCAATAAGACGCAAAGGCAAATCAGGGGCGTGGAAAATGCCTTTGTCGTTAAAGATGATATAGAGAACGGCGGTCTTAACGTTGTTCCGCTGTGGCAGTTTGGAATGTTGTATTGACGGGTTAGTGACGGGTTTGCTTAGGCAACCCCGTCATTTGTAAAATTCTTATTTATAATTAGTTAAATGATTTTGTGACGGGTTGAAGGGTTTTTCGGGGAAAAAATTGCGTGATGCGCGCGTGCGCGTACGCGTACGAGCGTGAAATATATTATTGTATGAAAGGGAGTGAAAAAGACATTCTCTTGCAAGCAAACGGACAGCAGGCAGAAGAAGAAATCACAAAGCTCAAAGGCATCATCGAAAGGGCGCGGCATGGGCGTGTCGATACGTTCTTATAGTCTCTCCTGCAAAAAAATAATCAAAAAAATGCAGCAAATATTTGCTAAGACGCTGAAAATTCGTATCTTTGCACTCCGAAAAGTAGGAAACGTAAGATAACTGCTTTATTATTAGCAGCTTTTTGCTGTGCCTGCGAGTTAGCGATAACTCCTCCGCCCCGTGCGCTGTGACGACAGTTCGGGCTACGGAAAAAGAGACAAACAATTAAATTTATTCACAAAATAAAACTGAAATGCCAGGATTATTAGGAAAGAAAATCGGAATGACATCCGTGTTCAGTGCCGAGGGCAAAAATGTGCCATGCACTGTTATCGAAGTAGGTCCTTGCGTTGTAACTCAAATCAAGAGCGTTGAGAAGGACGGTTACGCCGCTCTTCAGCTTGGTTTCCAGGAGGCTAAGGAGAAGAACACTTCTGCTCCCCTCATGGGACATTTCAAGAAAGCCGGAGTTACACCCAAGCGCCACTTGGCCGAGTTCTCAGGTTTTGATCAAGAGTACAACTTGGGCGACACCATCACTGTGGAACTGTTCAACGATGCTACTTATGTAGACGTTGTGGGCACTTCTAAGGGTAAAGGTTTCCAAGGCGTTGTGAAGCGTCACGGTTTCGGCGGTGTCGGTCAGACAACGCACGGTCAGGACGACCGTCTGCGCAAGCCGGGTTCTATCGGTGCCTGCTCTTATCCCGCAAAGGTGTTTAAGGGTATGCGCATGGGTGGCCAGATGGGCAACGAGCGCGTAACGGCTCAAAACCTGCAAGTGTTAAAGGTAATCCCCGAACACAATCTCCTTCTCATCAAGGGTAGTGTGCCGGGTTGCAAAGGTTCAATCGTAATTGTTGAAAAGTAAGCCATGGAAGTAAGTGTATTGAATATCAAAGGTGAAGACACCGGACGCAAGGTTGTCCTCAATGATTCTGTCTTCGGTATCGAACCGAACGACCATGTGATTTACTTGGATGTTAAGCGTTACCTCGCAGCTCAGCGCCAGGGTACGGCTAAGGCTAAGGAAAGAAGCGAAATGAGCGGTTCAACCCGTAAGCTCGGCCGTCAGAAGGGCGGTGGCGGCGCACGTCGCGGTGATATCAATTCGCCGGTGCTCGTGGGTGGTGCTCGCGTGTTCGGTCCCAAACCCCGCAATTACAGCATTAAGCTCAATAAGAAGGTGAAGGCTCTGGCTCGCCGCAGCGCTCTTTCTTATAAGGCTGCAGAGAATGCTGTTGTAGTGGTTGAGGACTTCACGTTCGAGGCTCCTAAGACAAAGCAGTTCATCGAAGTGCTCACCAACCTCAAGGTGGCTGACAAGAAGGTGTTGATGCTTTTGCCCGAGGCAAACGAAAACATCTACCTCTCTGCCCGCAACCTTCAGAAGGCAAGAGTAATGGCTGCCGCCAACCTCCATACTTACGGTGTGCTCAATGCCAACGTGATTGTTGTGGCAGAAAGCGCTCTTGCACAAATTGACAACGTTTTAGCAAAGTAAATAGGTGGGAATAGCAATTATGGCATACATTATCAAGCCTTTGGTTTCCGAGAAAATGAACGCCTTGACCGAAAAGGAAAACAAGTTCGGTTTCATTGTGCGTCCGGAGGCCAACAAGTATCAGATTAAGAAAGAAGTTGAAACCCTCTACAATGTACACGTGGTAGGCGTGAGCACCATGGTCTACGCAGGCAAGTCCAAGTCTCGCTACACGCGCAGCGGCCTGCTCCGCGGCCGTAGCAACGCTTTCAAGAAAGCCATCGTGTCGTTGAAGGAAGGCGAATCCATTGATTTTTACAGCAACATCTAATTAAATAATGGCAGTACGTAAATTTAAGCCCACTACACCGGGGCAGAGACACAAGATTATTGGTACGTTCGAAGAGATTACTGCATCCGTACCAGAAAAATCTCTCGTTTGCGGAAAGCGTTCAAGAGGCGGCCGTAACAACACCGGTAAGATGACCATGCGTTATCTTGGCGGCGGTCACAAGAGAAAGTTCCGCTTCATCGACTTCAAGCGTGAGAAAGACGGTGTACCCGCAACTGTGAAGACCATCGAATACGATCCGAACCGTTCGGCACGTATCGCCCTGCTCTTCTATGCTGATGGTGAAAAACGTTACATTATCGCTCCCAACGGACTGAAGGTAGGCGATCAGCTCCTTTCCGGCGCTGAGGCCGCTCCCGAAATCGGTAACACCCTTCCGTTGCAGAACATTCCCGTGGGTACCGTGATCCACAACATCGAGCTCCGTCCCGGTCAGGGCGCAGTGCTCGTTCGTTCGGCCGGTAACTTCGCACAGCTCACTTCCCGTGAAGGTAAGTACTGCGTGGTGAAGCTCCCCTCGGGCGAAACACGACAGATTCTGAGTGCTTGCAAAGCCACCATCGGTAGTGTCGGCAACTCCGACCACGCCCTCGAAAGCTCCGGTAAGGCCGGTCGCTCTCGCTGGCTCGGCCGCCGTCCTCACAACCGTGGTGTTGTAATGAACCCCGTTGATCACCCGATGGGTGGTGGTGAAGGCCGTCAGAGCGGTGGACACCCGCGTTCACGTACTGGTTTGTATGCAAAGGGCTTGAAGACAAGATCGCCTAAGAAGCATTCGAACAAGTACATTATCGAAAGACGTAAAAAGTAACAAGCACTTAAAGTAGAAGAATAACTATGAGTCGTTCATTAAAGAAAGGTCCGTACATCGCAGTTTCTCTCGAGAAGAAAATCCTTGCTATGAATGAAAGCGGCAAGAAGAGCGTTGTAAAGACATGGGCCCGGGCTTCCATGATTTCCCCCGACTTCGTCGGTCACACCGTGGCAGTCCACAACGGTAATAAGTTTATTCCTGTTTATGTTACTGAAAATATGGTAGGCCACAAGCTCGGTGAGTTCGCACCCACCCGCAAGTTCGGCGGCCATGCCGGTAACAAGAAGAAATAAGCAGGGTATCCAACCACTTAATTCGTATAAAAAGAAAAATCAATAATGGGAGCAAGAAAAAGATTAGCGGCTGAAAAAAGAAAAGAAGCCCGCAAGACCCAGTATTTCGCATCGATGCGAAATGTTCCCTCCTCGCCCCGCAAAATGCGCTACGTAGTAGACCTCGTTAGAGGTATGGAGGTGAACCGCGCCCTTGGTACTCTGAGATTCTCCAAGAAAGCCGCTTCGGCTGACGTTGAGAAGCTGCTTCTCTCGGCAATCAACAATTGGGAACAGAAAAATGAGCGCAAGGCCGAAGACGGCGAATTGTATATCACACAGATTTTCGTTGATGAAGGCGTTACGCTGAAGCGTATGCGTCCTGCACCCCAGGGAAGAGGTTATAGAATTCGTAAACGTTCAAACCACGTGACCATTTTCGTGGACACTAAAACTAATGATTAAAGCAAATGGGACAAAAAGTTAATCCGATAAGCAACCGTCTCGGTATTATCCGCGGCTGGGACTCTAACTGGTACGGCGGCAAGAACTTCGGCGACAATATCCTCGAAGACAGCAAAATCCGCAAGTACCTCAATGCCCGCCTCGCCAACTCAAGCGTTGCCCGCATCGTTATCGAACGCACGCCGAAGCTTGTGACTATCACTATCTGCACTTCTCGTCCCGGCCTTATCATCGGTAAAGGTGGTGCTGAAGTTGACAAACTCAAAGAGGAAATCAAGAAAATCACGGACCGCGACGTCCAGATCAATATCTTCGAAGTGAAGAAGCCCGACCTTGATGCTACTATCGTTGGTAAGAGCATCGCTCGCCAGGTTGAAGGCAAAATCGCTTACCGCCGTGCCATCAAGATGGCTATCGCAAACGCAATGCGTGGCGGCGCAGAAGGTATCAAAGTGCTGATTAGCGGCCGTCTGAACGGTGCCGAAATCGCACGTTCCGAAATGTTCAAGGAAGGACGTACGCCCCTCCACACGCTCCGCGCCGACATCGACTACTGCCAGACAGAAGCCCTCACGAAGGTGGGTCTGCTCGGTATCAAGGTGTGGATTTGCAAAGGAGAAGTGTACGGCAAGCGTGACCTCGCCCCCAACTTCACCCCCGAAAAGGATTTCGGTCGTGGCAACGGTGGCTCAAACGGTGGTCGCAAATTCCGTGGCAAAAGAAACAACAACCGCTAAAAAAGAGTTAGAGTATTATGTTACAGCCTAAAAGAACAAAATACAGAAGACCGCAAAAAGGACGCTGCAAAGGCAACGCCCAGCGCGGCAACCAGCTCGCTTTCGGTAGTTTCGGCATCAAGAGCCTCGATACACACTGGCTCACCGGCCGCCAAATCGAAGCAGCCCGTATCGCCATGACGCGTTACATGCAGCGTGAAGGACAAAGCTGGATTCGCATTTTCCCGGACAAACCCATCACCAAGAAGCCTGCCGATGTACGTATGGGTAAAGGTAAAGGTGATCCCGTAGGATACGTTTTCCCCATCACGCCGGGACGTATCATCTTTGAAATCGAGGGCGTTCCCTTCGAGGTGGCAAAAGAGGCGCTCCGCCTTGCCGCCCAGAAACTCCCCGTTACAACGAAGTTCATTGTAAGACACGACTACGATAAAAACGCCTAATTATGAAAATTGCAGAAATTCGCCAAATCCCCGCAAACGAGCTTGCTGAACGTATTGAGACCGAAGTCGCAAACTATCAGCAGATGCTGCTCAACCACAGCATTGCTCCTCTGGAAAACACTGCACAGATCAAACAGGCGCGTCGTACGATTGCACGCATGAAGACTGTGTTGAGAGAATATGAACTTAACAAATAATAATGATCCGGATGGAAGCAAGAAATTTAAGAAAAACAAGACAGGGTGTCGTTATTAGCAACAAGATGGACAAAACCATCACCGTTGCCGCTAAGTTCAAAGAAAAACACCCCATTTACGGTAAGTTCATCTCCAAAACCAAGAAGTATCACGCCCACGATGAGAAGAACGAATGCAACATCGGTGATACGGTTCTGATCATGGAAACCCGCCCCTTGAGCAAGACAAAGCGTTGGAGAGTTGTTCAAATTGTAGAAAGAGCTAAATAATTATGATACAAGTAGAATCAAGACTGACTGTCGCAGACAACAGTGGCGCACGCGAAGCTCTCTGCATCCGTGTCCTCGGTGGTACGCGTCGCCGTTACGCCTCTGTGGGTGATGTTATCGTCGTTTCTGTCAAGAACGTCATCCCTTCCAGCGATATTAAAAAAGGTGCCGTATCTAAGGCTCTCATCGTTCGCACTAAGAAGGAAATCCGCCGTGCCGACGGTTCCTATATCCGTTTCGATGATAACGCATGCGTATTGCTCAACAACGCCGGCGAAATCAGAGGCAGCCGTATCTTCGGCCCCGTTGCACGTGAGCTCCGCGCCGTGAATATGAAGGTCGTTTCTCTGGCACCCGAAGTACTTTAATTTTTGAAACAGAGACAATAATGAGTAAGTTACATATCAAGAAAGGCGACACCGTCTATGTAAACACCGGCAAGGACAAAGGCAAAACCGGCAAAGTCATCAAGGTGTTTGTAGAGGAACAGCGCGCCATCGTAGAAGGCTTGAACATTGTTTCCAAAAACCAAAAGCCTAACGCTAAGAACCCGCAAGGCGGTATTATCAAAATGGAGGCTCCTATCCACATCTCCAACCTCAACGTGGTAGACCCCAAAACTGGTAAGCCCACCCGTATCGGTCGTAGATTGAACGAAGAAGGCAAGTTGGTTCGTTACGCTAAAAAATCAGGAGAGGAGATCAAGTAATGAGTAATACAGCAAACCTTAAAAAGGAATATACAGAGCGCATCGCACCGGCTCTGAAAAAGCAGTTCAACTATTCTTCTTCAATGCAGGTGCCCGTCCTCAAAAAGATTGTTATCAATCAGGGTCTCGGCATCGCTACGGCTGACAAGAAAATCATCGACGTTGCACTGAACGAACTCACCGCAATCACCGGTCAGAAGGCTGTTGTTACGGTTTCCCGTAAGGACGTTTCTAACTTCAAATTGCGTAAGAAGATGCCTATCGGCGTTATGGTTACACTCCGTCGCGAACGCATGTATGAGTTCCTCGAAAGACTCGTACGCGTTGCCCTCCCCCGTATTCGTGACTTCAAAGGTATCGAAAGCAAGTTTGACGGCCGCGGCAACTACACGCTCGGTATTCAGGAACAGATTATCTTCCCTGAAATCAATATTGACACCATCGACCGTCTTCTCGGTATGAACATCACGTTCGTTACCTCGGCTCCGACCGACGAAGAAGGCTACGCTCTCCTCAAAGAGTTCGGTCTGCCCTTTAAGAACGCTAAAAATTAAGCAAGAAGAATATGGCAAAAGAATCAATGAAGGCCCGCGAAGTGAAGCGTGCCAAACTTGTAGCCAAGTACGCAGCCAAGCGCGCCGCTCTGAAGGAAATTGTCAACAAGTCTGACGATCCCGTAGCTGCTTACGAAGCTGCCCGCAAGTTGCAGCAGATTCCCCGCAACGCCAACCCCATCCGTCTTCACAACCGTTGCAAAATCACAGGACGTCCCAAAGGATACATCCGCCTCTTCGGTCTTTCCCGTATCCAGTTCCGTGAGATGGCTTCAAGCGGTTTGATTCCCGGTGTTAAGAAGGCAAGCTGGTAATCTATCCCAAGCACTTTTCTATTTCATTTTTTAATATTGTCGGGAGTTCCCGATTAATTAAAACTTATTTTAAATGACAGATCCAATAGCAGACTATTTGACTCGGCTGCGCAACGCCATTCAGGCTAACCACCGCGTTGTGGAAATCCCCGCGTCAAATCTGAAGAAGGAAATCACAAAGATCCTCTTCGATCAGGGTTACATCTTGAACTACAAGTTCGATGATGAAACTGTTCAGGGTACGATTAAAATTGCCTTGAAGTACAACCCCCAAACTAAGGTCAATGCCATTAAGTGCTTGACGCGCGTGTCTAAGCCCGGTATGCGTAAGTACACCGGCTATCGCGAAATGCCCAGAGTTATTAACGGACTTGGTATTGCTATCATTTCCACGTCCAAAGGTGTGATGACTAACAAAGAAGCTGCCGAACAGAAGATCGGAGGCGAAGTTCTTTGCTACGTATATTAATATATAGGAGGAATTGAAATGTCCAGAATAGGTAAATTGCCGATTAACATCCCTGCCGGCGTTACAGTTACGCTGAAGGATAATGTAGTGTCCGTAAAAGGACCGAAGGGTGAACTCAGTCAGGCTGTCGATCCTTCTATCATCGTTACAATTGAAGACAACGTTATCAAGTTCTCCATCGACGAACAGAACGACACCGTTGAGCAGAAGCAGAAGCAGGCTTACCATGGTCTCTACCGCGCGCTTGTGAACAACATGGTTGTCGGTGTTTCTGAAGGTTACAAAAAGGAAATGGAACTTGTCGGTGTCGGTTACCGCGTTTCCAACCAGGGCAACCTCGTTGAATTTTCTCTGGGTTACACCCACAGCATCTTCATCCAGCTCCCGCCCGAAATCAAGGTTGAGACGAAAACTGAAAGAAACAAGAACCCGTATATCTCTCTCGAGTCTTGCGATAAGCAACTTCTCGGTCTTGTATGCGCTAAAATCCGTTCCTTCCGCAAGCCTGAGCCTTACAAGGGTAAGGGTATCCTCTATGTGGGCGAACAGATCCGCAGAAAGTCTGGTAAGTCAGCAGGCGCTAAGTAATTTTAATTCTGTAAGATTATGACTACGAAAAAAGAACAAAGACGCATCAAGATAAAATATCGGGTACGTAATAAGATTTCCGGCACTGCCGCACGTCCCCGTTTGAGCGTATTCAGAAGCAACAAGCAAATCTACGCTCAGGTGATTGACGACGAAACCGCTAAGACCCTCGTGTCTGCTTCTTCTCTCGGTATGGAAGCCATGCCTAAGAAAGAACAGGCAGCCAAGGTGGGTGAAGCTCTCGCTCAAAAGGCTATCGAAGCCGGCATCACGACTGTTGTATTCGACCGCAATGGTTATCTCTACCACGGCCGCGTAAAAGAGTTGGCAGATGGAGCACGTAAAGGTGGACTTAAATTCTAAATAGATTATGGCAAACAGAGTAAACGTAAATAGCGAAGAATTAAAAGATAGACTGGTTGCTATCAATCGCGTTGTTAAGGTCACCAAGGGTGGACGTACTTTCACTTTCGCAGCCATCGTTGTTGTCGGAGACGGCAAAGGTGTTATCGGTTACGGTCTCGGCAAAGCCGGTGAAGTGACGGCCGCTATCGCAAAGGGTGTCGAAGCAGCCAAAAAGAATTTGATTAAGGTTCCTGTACTCAAAGGCACTGTTCCCCACGAACAAGCAGCTCGCTTTGGTGGTGCTGAAGTGCTTATCCTTCCCGCTTCTGAAGGTACCGGTGTTGTAGCCGGCGGTGCAATGCGCGCTGTGCTCGAAAGCGTGGGTATCAAGGACGTACTTGCCAAGTCAAAGGGCTCTTCCAACCCCCACAATCTTGTGAAGGCCACAATTTTGGCACTGAGTGAAATGCGTGACGCTTATACCGTTGCCCAGCAGCGCGGCGTCTCAATGGAAAAAGTATTCAGAGGATAAAAGATTATGGCTACGATAAAGATTAAACAAACCAAAAGCAGAATCGGAGCTCCCAAGGATCAGAAGAGAACGCTCGACGTGCTCGGTCTCACTAAGCTCAACCACGTGGTGGAAAAAGAGGACAACGAAGTTGTTCGCGGCATGATCCGCAAGGTACATCATCTGGTGACGATTGTTGAATAATCAAAATTAAGTACAAGTTATGCAATTACATAATTTAAAACCCGCAGCAGGTTCAACAAAAACGCGCAAGAGAATTGGTCGCGGTCCCGGTTCCGGTATGGGCGGCACTTCTACTCGTGGTCACAAGGGTGCCAAGCAGCGTTCCGGTTACAGCAAGAAGATTGGTTTTGAAGGTGGTCAGATGCCTCTTCAGCGCCGTCTTCCCAAGCATGGTTTTAAGAACATCAATCGCGTAGAATACAAGGCTATCAATATCGCTACTATTCAGGCATTGGCAGAAGCCAAGAACCTTGAGAAGGTTGGTATCGAAGACCTCGTAGCTGCCGGCTTCGTTTCTTCCAAGCACCTCGTTAAGGTGCTGGGCAATGGCGAACTCACCAAGAAGGTTGATGTTGAAGCCCATGCTTTCTCAAAGTCTGCCGAAGCTGCCATTCAGGCTGCCGGCGGTACTGCTACCAAAATTTAATTTAGACCGAATCGATGAAAAAAATAATCGAGACAATCAAGAACATCTGGAGAATTGAGGATTTGCGTACACGAATCCTCATCACTCTCCTTTTTGTTGCAATTTACCGCTTCGGCTCCTTCATCGTGTTGCCGGGTATTGCGCCGGATCGCTTGGCGCAGTTGCAGCAGCAAACGAGTGAGGGACTCATGTCCTTGTTGAACATGTTCTCCGGTGGCGCATTCTCCAATGCCTCTATCTTCGCATTGGGAATTATGCCTTACATCTCGGCCTCGATTGTCATTCAGCTTCTTGCTATTGCTGTTCCTTATTTCCAGAAAATGCAGCGCGAAGGCGAGAGCGGTCGTCGGAAGATTAACCAATACACGCGTTGGCTGACAATTGCCATCCTCGTGTTCCAAGCTCCTACCTATCTGATTAACCTTAAAGCACAGACCGCTGGTTCTGGCGCTTTCCTGGTTGGCGATGGGTTTGGTTTTATGCTTTCTTCCACGATTATTCTCGCAGCCGGCAGTATGTTTATCCTTTGGCTCGGTGAGCGTATCACCGACAAGGGTATCGGAAACGGCGTATCGCTTATCATTATGATAGGTATTATTGCCCGCCTCCCGGTTGCTATCGGCCAGGAATTCGTTACTGCATTGAGCGGTGCTGAAGGCGGCGGCCTTATCAAGTTCCTCTTCGAGATTATCGCATTGCTCGCCGTTATGGCTTTGGCAATCGTGCTCGTTAAGGCAACTCGCAAGGTGCCCGTTCAGTATGCCAAGCGTGTTGAAGGCAACAGGGCTGTGGGCGGTGCGCGCCAGTACATCCCCCTCAAGCTCTTCGCTGCTAACGTAATGCCTATCATTTTTGCACAGGCCATTATGTTTATCCCCCTCACGTTGGCGCAGGCAACGGCTAAAAGCGGTAGTTGGGCAATGTCTCAATTCTTGGATCATACGAGCGTGCTTTACAACCTCGTGTTTGTAATCCTTATTATCGCTTTCACTTATTTCTACACCGCCATTACCCTGAACCCCGTTCAGATGGCAGAAGATATGAAGCGCAATAACGGATTTATCCCCGGTGTGAAGCCCGGCAAACCCACCGCAGACTATTTGGATAACGTGATGTCGCACATCACGCTGCCCGGCTCTCTCTTTATCGCCCTCATTGCCATTATGCCCGCATTTGCCGGTATCTTTGGTGTGAAGCAGGAGTTTGCACAGTTCTTCGGCGGAACGTCCTTGTTGATCCTTGTCGGCGTTGTGCTCGATACGCTTCAGCAGATAGAAAGCCATTTGCTGGTACGCCATTATGATGGTCTCCTCAATTCGGGCCATACGCGTACCCGCTCGACAAATGTGGCTGCCTATTAGTGCATCAGTCTGATGATTTATTTGAAGACAGAAGATGAGATAGAGTTGCTGCGACAGGCTAATCTACTTGTATCGGCAACCCTTGCAGAAATAGCGAAAGTTATCCGTCCCGGTGTTACTACCAACCAATTGGACACTTTGGCAGAGACTTTCATAAGAGACCACGGAGCCGAGCCTATATTCAAAGGATTTCCTAATCCTTATGGCTCGGACTTCCCAGCCTCTATTTGCGCTTCCGTCAATGAGGTAGTAGTGCATGGAATACCCAATGACGTCCCTTTGAAAGAAGGTGACATCGTTTCAGTGGATTGCGGCGCGAAACTCAACGGATTCTGCGGAGACTCTTGCTACACCTTTGCTGTGGGTGAGATTTCCGAAGAAGCAAAGAGTTTGCTAAGCGTGACTAAAGATGCGCTCTACAAGGCCATTGCCGTTGCAAATGCCGACGGCAGGTTGGGAGACATAGGTCATGCGGTTCAGTCCCATTGCGAAGCCCAAGGATACGGAGTGGTTCGTGAATTTGTCGGACACGGCATTGGTCACGAAATGCACGAAGGTCCGCAGGTGCCCAATTACGGCAAGGAAGGCAGCGGCGTTCAATTAAAGAACGGTATGTGCATTGCCATTGAGCCGATGATTACACAGGGCAGTCGCGAGTTGCGTATGCTCCCCGACCGCTGGGGCGTTGTCACGCGAGACAGAAGGTTGGCTGCACATTTCGAGCATACCATTGCCATCCACAACGGCAAGGCTGACATTCTCTCATCTTTTGATACAATTGAAGAAATAGAAAGACAAAGACATTTATATGGCAAAAGAAGCTGCAATTGAACAAGACGGCGTTATCGTTGAAGCATTAAGCAATGCAATGTTTCGCGTTGAACTTGAAAACGGGCACGAAATCACGGCCCATATTTCCGGCAAGATGCGAATGCACTACATCAAAATTCTTCCCGGCGACAAAGTAAAGGTTGAAATGAGCCCTTACGACCTTTCAAAAGGAAGGATAGTGTTCAGATATAAATAATACCTCATAATATGAAAACAAGAGCATCCTTAAAGAAGCGCAGCGCCGACTGCAAGATTGTTCGTCGCAAAGGTCGCTTGTATGTGATTAACAAGAAGAACCCTAAGGAAAAAATGCGCCAGGGTTAATTCAGTCACGCAAATAACAAATATAGTATATGGCAATAAGAATTGTTGGTGTTGATTTACCTCAAAACAAAAGAGGCGAAATCGCTTTGACCTATATTTTTGGCATAGGTCGCAGTAGCTCGGCCAAGATTTTGGATAAGGCCGGCATTGATAAAGACATTAAGGTTAAGGACTGGACCGACGACCAGGCTGCCAAGATTCGTGAAATCATTGGCGCTGAGTTCAAGGTAGAAGGTGACCTCCGTTCCGAAATCCAGCTCAACATTAAGCGTCTTATGGATATTGGTTGCTATCGCGGTGTTCGTCACCGTCACGGACTTCCCGTTCGCGGACAGAGCACAAAGAACAATGCACGTACTCGCAAGGGTCGCAAGAAGACCGTTGCCAACAAGAAAAAAGCAACTAAATAATTAGGATAGAATTATGGCAAAGAAAACAGTAGCAGCAAAAAAGAGAAACGTAAAGGTTGACGCTATGGGTCAGCTCCACGTTCACAGCTCTTTCAACAATATCATTGTGTCTTTGGCTAACAGCGAGGGTCAGATTATTTCGTGGTCGTCTGCCGGTAAGATGGGCTTCCGCGGTTCTAAGAAAAATACTCCTTACGCTGCCCAGATGGCCGCTCAGGATTGCGCTAAGGTCGCTTTCGACCTCGGTCTTCGCAAGGTGAAAGCCTATGTGAAAGGTCCCGGTAATGGCCGCGAGTCCGCTATCCGCGCTATCCACGGTGCCGGCATCGAAGTTACTGAGATTATCGACGTGACGCCGCTGCCCCACAATGGTTGCCGTCCTCCGAAGAGAAGAAGAGTATAATACAAACAGTATTCGCTTTACTTCCCAATTGAATTTCACAATTTAACCCGAAACATTAAAAAAGAAATATGGCAAGATATATTGGACCTAAGTCACGTATTGCCCGCAAGTTTGGAGAAGCTATCTTCGGTGCTGACAAAGTTCTTTCAAAGCGCAACTATCCTCCCGGACAACATGGCAACTCACGCCGTCGCAAAACTTCTGAATACGGCATCATGCTCGCAGAGAAGCAAAAGGCTAAGTACACCTATGGCGTTTTGGAAAAGCAGTTCCGCAACATGTTCGACAAGGCAGCTTCTGCCAGCGGCATTACCGGTGAAATCCTGCTCCAGAATCTTGAGTGCCGCCTCGACAATGTTGTTTTCCGTCTTGGCATCGCTCCCACCCGCGCCGCAGCCCGTCAGCTTGTCAATCACAAGCACATCACCGTTGATGGCCGAGTGGTAAACATTGCTTCTTACAGCGTTAAGCCCGGCCAGATTGTTGCTGTCCGCGAAAAGTCTAAATCGCTCGAAGTAATCGCTGACTCTCTCGCAGGTTTCAACCACAGCAAGTATCCTTGGATCGAGTGGGACGAAAACATCAAGGGCGGCAAGTTCCTCCATAAGCCCGAACGCGCCGACATCCCCGAAAACATCAAGGAACAACTGATTGTCGAGTTGTACTCTAAAAACTAATTAAAACCGATTACATTCATGGCGATATTAGCATTTCAAAAACCCGATAAAGTTATAATGTTGGAAAACGACTCCAAGCACGGACGTTTTGAGTTCCGTCCCTTGGAGCCGGGTTTCGGCGTCACCGTCGGAAATGCCTTACGCCGTATCCTGCTCTCCTCGCTCGAAGGTTATGCCATCAATACCATTAAGATTGAAGGCGTAGAACATGAGTTCGCTTCCGTGCCCGGCGTGCGCGACGACGTAACCAACATCATCCTGAACTTGAAGCAAGTGCGTTTCAAGCAGGTAGTAGAAGAAATCGAGAACGAGAAAGCTGTTATCACCGTCTCGAATACAACTGAGTTCAAGGCCGGCGATATCAGCAAGTACCTGACTGGATTTGAAGTGTTAAATCCTGAATTGGTGATTTGTCATTTGGATGCAAAAGCCACGATGCAAATTGAACTGACGATTAACAAAGGCCGCGGCTACGTTCCCGCTGAAGAGAACCGCGAGTTCTGCACCGATGTTAACGCAATTCCCATCGATTCCATTTACACCCCCATCCGTAACGTCAAGTATGACGTTGAGCCTTTCCGCGTTGAGCAGAAGACCGACTACGACAAGCTCGTGCTTGACATCACAACGGACGGTTCCATTCACCCGAAGGACGCCCTTAAAGAAGCCGCTAAGATTCTCATTTATCACTTTATGCTCTTCTCCGATGAGAAAATCACCGTCGAAGACCAGGCATACGCTGAAAATGAGGAACTCGACGAGGAAGTGCTCCACATGCGCCAGCTTCTGAAAACGAAGCTCGTTGACATGAACCTTTCCGTCCGCGCTCTGAACTGCCTCAAAGCCGCCGATGTCGAAACCCTCGGCGACCTCGTTCAGTTCAACAAAAACGACCTCTTGAAGTTCCGCAACTTTGGTAAGAAATCGCTCACGGAGCTTGATGATTTGCTCGAGAGTCTGAATCTTTCGTTTGGAACTGATATTTCTAAGTATAAATTAGATAAAGATTAAAACTTAAAATGAGACACAATAAGAAATTCAACCATTTGGGCCGTACTGCATCTCACCGCGCCGCCATGCTCTCTAACATGGCTGTTTCCCTGATCATGCACAAAAGAATCACTACGACCCTCGCTAAGGCTAAGGCGCTTAAGAAGTACGTTGAGCCGCTGATTACCAAGAGCAAAAACGATACGACTAACTCCCGCCGCGTAGTTTTCAGCTATTTGCAGGACAAGTATGCAGTGACCGAACTCTTCCAGAACGTTGCAGAGAAGGTTGCCAATCGTCCCGGCGGTTACACGCGTATCATTAAGCTCGGTTTCCGTCCCTCCGATGCTTCCGAAATGGCTTTCATCGAACTCGTTGACTTCGATGAGAACATGGCCAAGACTCCGAAGAAGACCACGCGTACGCGTCGCTCCAAGAAGTCTTCTGCTGCCGCTGCCGAAGCTCCCGTGGCTGAAACCGCTGCTGCTGAAACTGCTGCCGAAGCTCCTGCAGAAGAAGCTAAGGCTGAGTAAAAAGATACTGACAATTATAAGCCAAACTGGTAGGTTGCTCCCGAAAGGGGGCAACCTATTTTTTTTGACTAAAAGACTAAAATAATGGCTTTTTTGTGTGCAAATAACGCAATTTGGGCGAACATTGCCGCGATTGGTAAAAAAGGGGCTCAAAGTTGTGGCAAGTAAATACCTTTTCCGTAACTTTGTACGCTTATAATTGGCTTTTGCCACGGAAAGCAGTTTTTTCTTATTGCTCACACAATATTAATTATACAATATATTTATGGAAAAGAAATTCAACCGCACCCTCGTCACGGCAGCCCTGCCCTACGCCAACGGCGGCGTGCATATAGGACATCTCGCCGGGGTGTACGTCCCCGCCGACATCTACGTGCGCTACCTGCGCCTCAAAGGGGAGGACGTGCTCTACATCTGCGGCTCTGACGAGCACGGCGTGCCCGTCACCATCCGCGCCCGCAAGGAAGGCTGCACGCCGCAGGAGGTGGTGGACAGATATAACCGCATCATCAAGGACTCGTTTGAAGAATTCGGCATCTCGTTCGACGTGTTCGGACGCACCACGAGCGAAACGCACCGCAAGACGGCCTCCGACTTCTTCCGTAAGCTCTACGATAAGGGCGAGTTTGTGGAACAGGAAAGCGAGCAGTACTACGACGAGGAGGCAAAGACCTTCCTCGCCGACCGCTACATTACGGGCGAATGTCCCCACTGCCACGCCGAGGGTGCTTACGGCGACCAGTGCGAGAAGTGCGGCACGGCCCTCTCGCCCGAGGAACTCATCAACCCGAAGAGCACCGTGAGCGGCTCGGTGCCCGTGATGAGAAAGACGAAGCACTGGTATCTGCCGCTCGACAAGCACCAGCAATGGCTCGAGCCGTGGATCACGAAGGACCACACAGAATGGCGCAGCAACGTGATGGGACAGTGCAAAAGCTGGTTCGACATGGGCTTAAAACCCCGTGCCGTGAGCCGCGACCTCGACTGGGGTATCCCCGTGCCCGTGGAAGGGGCAGAGGGGAAAGTGCTCTACGTGTGGTTTGACGCGCCCATTGGCTACATCTCCAACACCAAGGATCTCAGGCCCGACGACTGGGAGCTGTGGTGGAAAAGTCCCGACACGCGCCTCGTGCACTTTATTGGCAAGGACAACATCGTGTTCCACTGCATCGTGTTCCCCGCCATGCTAAAAGCCGAGGGGTCGTATATCCTGCCCGACAACGTGCCCGCCAACGAGTTCCTCAACCTCGAGGACGACAAAATCAGCACCTCGCGCGGCTGGGCGGTGTGGCTCCACGAATACCTCAAGGAACTGCCCGGCAAGCAAGACGTGCTGCGCTATGTGCTGACCGCCAACGCGCCGGAGACGAAGGACAACAACTTTACGTGGAAAGACTTCCAGGCACGCAACAACAACGAGCTCGTGGCCGTATACGGCAACTTCGTGAACCGCGCCCTGCAACTCACTAAGAAATACTACGACGGCATCGTGCCCGCCTGCGGCGAACTCAACGACACCGACCGCGCTACAATCGACGAGTTTAAGAACGTGAAGGCCGACGTGGAGCGCCTGCTCGACGGCTTCCGCTTCCGCGACGCGCAGAAAGAGGCGATGAACCTCGCCCGCATCGGCAACAAATATCTCGCCGACGCAGAGCCGTGGAAAGTAATCAAGACCGACCCCGAGCGCGTGAAGACCATCATCAACCTCTCGCTGCAACTCGTGGCCAATCTTGCCATTGCCTTCGAGCCGTTCCTGCCGTTCTCCTCCGCAAAACTGAAAGAGATGCTGGCTGTGGAAGGTCTGTCGTGGGCGTCGCTCGGCGCAACCGACCTGCTGCCCGCCGGCCACAAAATCGGCGAGCCGGCATTGCTGTTCGAGAAAATCGAGGACAGCGTGGTGGAAGCGCAGGTGGCCAAACTGCAGCAGTGCAAGAAGGAAATGGCAGAGGCGGCCTACAAGGCAGAGCCCGTGAAGTCCGACATCGCTTTCTCCGACTTTGAGAAACTCGACATCCGCGTGGGCACGGTGCTCTCCTGCGAGCGCGTGCCGAAGATGAAGAAACTCCTGAAATTCGAGATTGCCGACGGACTGGAAAACCGCACCATCGTGAGCGGCATCGCCATGCACTACGAGCCCGAAGCGCTGGTGGGCAAGCAGGTGTGCTTCATCGCCAACCTGCCGCCACGCGAGTTCAAAGGCGGCCTCGTGAGCCAAGGCATGATACTCTCCGCCGTGAACTGCGACGGCACGCTGAGCGTCATTACGCCAGAGCGCAAAGTAGCAGCCGGCAGCAGCGTGTGCTGAGGTCATAATATGCGACAAATTCAATCCAAAATAACAAAAACAACAAACAACTACACCCCACTTAAAATCAACCATGAAAAGAAGTCTGCTTCTTACTCTGGCTATCGGCTTGGCAAGCGCCTTGCTATATGCCGGTCCGGCGAAGCGCGTGCCGGTAAAGCGCACGCAGGCCGACGGAACTGTTGTCACCGTATTGCTCACAGGCGATGAGCATTTCCATTTCCACACCACCGAAGACGGCATTCCCGTGTGCGAGGCCGAAAACGGCTCGTTCTACTACGCCCGGCTCGCCGACGGCAAACTTACGCCCACCGCGCAACTCGTGCACCCGGCTGAACAGCGCACTGCCGCTGAAATGGAGTTCCTGAAAACTAATCGGCTCAACATGCAAGACGTGCATCAGATATGGAGCAACAAAGTAACCGCCGCCAAGGCCGTGCAGCGCGTCAAGGCCAAAAGCCCAGCGCAGCGCGCCGCAGCCTTCGAGGGCACAAAGCGCGCCCTGCTGATCCTCGTGAACTTTGCCGACACAAAAATGGCATCGACCAGCACCAAGGCGAAGTTTGAAGAAATGATGAATACGCGCGGCACGAAGATCAACGGCAACTACGGCAGCGTGCGCGACTACTTCTACGACCAGTCGTACGGAAAGCTCGACATGGAGTTTGACGTCGTGGGACCCGTGAACCTCACCCGCAACATGTCGTACTACGGCGCAGACTCCGGCTCCGAGGGCAACGACGTGCGCCCCGAATATATGGTGGCAGAAGCCTGCAATGCCGTAGACGGAGAGGTAGATTTCAGCAAATACGACTGGGACGGCGACGGACAGGTGGACCAAATATATGTCATCTACGCCGGATATAGCCAAGCCAGCGGCGCAGATACAAACACCATCTGGCCGCACCGCTATTGGCTGCAATACCGCTACGGATACCTCGCGCTCGACGGCGTGCAGATCAACTCTTACGCCTGTTCCTCCGAACTCAACGGCACGAGCGGTACGAAGATGGCAGGCATCGGCCCCATGTGTCACGAATACAGCCACTGCTTCGACCTGCCCGACTTCTACGACACGAACTATGGCGGCAACTGGGGCATGGACAACTGGGATATCATGGACACGGGCGCCTACGGCGGCGACGGCTACGTGCCCGCGCCTTACACCTCTTACGAACGCATGTTCTGCGGCTGGCTCACGCCCACCGTGCTCGACAGCCCCATCACCATCCAGGACATGAAGCCCATCACGGATGAGCCAGAGGCATACATCATCTACAACGACAGGAATAAGGACGAATATTATCTGCTCGAAAACCATCAGCAGAAAGGCTGGGACTCTTACAGCGATGGCCACGGCATGCTCGTGCTACACGTGACCTATAGCCAGTCGGCCTGGGACCAGAACGCGCCCAACAACGGCACGCCGCAGCGCATGACGATTATCCCCGCCGACAACCAGTTTGCCTCGGGCAACTATTACGGGCAGGCTTACACCCTTCCCACCGACCGCGCCGGCGACCCCTATCCCGGCACGAAGCGCAACAAGTCGCTTACCGACACGTCTACGCCTGCAGCCAAACTCAACACCGCCAACAGCGACGGCCGCAAGTATATGGGCAAACCCATCGAGAACATCACGGAGAGCAGCGACGGCCTGATTACCTTCGACTTTATGGGCGGCAACATGATAGGTACGCCGCAGCCGCTCGAAGCCACGAACATTTCCGATACGGGCTTCACCGCCAACTGGACGGCCGTGGAAGGCGCGTCGTCTTACAACCTCAAAGTGTTCAACAACTCTCTGAAAAATCCTACGCCCTACCAGCAGGTGCTTGAAACCTTCGACAATGTGCAGGGCAGCGGCAACGGTGCAGACGGCATCACCAACATCGCTGCTGTGCTCGATACCTATCTTTCCCAAACCGGCTGGGCAGGCACTTATATCTACGGCAGCGACGGCCGCGTGCGCATCGGCAAGAGCACGCTCAACGGCTCGCTCATCACGCCTTCCTGCAACGCGCCCGCCGACGGCAACGTGACGGTGCGCCTCCTGCCCGAGCAATATTCTTCGTACACCGACGTTGAAACCAAAGTGAGCATCCTCACGGGCAACAACCAGGAGTTTGCCTCGCAAACCATCTCTGCTAACACCGGCACCTACTACGTGCATTTCACCGACGTGGCAGCAAGCTATAAGGTAGGCATCTATCCCTCCAAGCGTATCTACGTGACGGAAATGGGCGTTTACAACGGCGACTTCTCCGAACTCAACTTCACGGACGAGGCGCTTAACAACAGCGCCGGCGCAGATACGCCCGTAGTTTCGGCAAACAATATTTCCGGCACATCGTATGCCGTCGCAGGCCTGCGCCCGGGCTTTGAATATTCCTATATGGTGCAGGCTAACGGCGCGGAGGGTCTCTCTCTTTGGAGCAAGGCAATGCCCGTGCAGCTGACTACGGGCATCAGCACGCTGCGCCCCGCCGTAGACCCGACGCTCCCCGTTGAAATTTACACGCCCGAGGGCCGCTATCTCGGCAAGCGCGCCGCCCGCGCCACCAAGAACGGACTGCCCGCCGGCATCTACCTCTTCCGCCAAGGCGCAAAGACAGAAAAAGTGCTGGTGAAATAAGTCAAAAGCAAACAGCCAAATGATACGACACGGGTCGGCTTCCTGATTAGGAAACCGACCCGTGTTTTGCGTATGCGCGGGGCATTTCGCCTTGCTTATTTTATTTATAGAGGTTTCCCGCGTTGTCCACCTGATTGAGGGGGATGGGGAAATAGAGTTCGTTCTCCGTAAGGCTGGCACCCTCGTAGTAGGAGCGGATCTTGCCCTCGGCGGCATAGTAGGCATTTACGGTTTCCACGGCCGTGCCCCAACGCACGAGGTCGAACCAGCGCAACCCCTCCATGGCCAGTTCCAGGCGGCGCTCCATGCGCAGGGCTTTCCGGGCATAGCTTTGCGTCCAGCCAGTGGCAGGATACTCGCCCACGGCATAGCGGGCCACCGAAGCGTTGAAATCGACAGGGCTATAAGCAGGGTCGAGCGAGCGGGCAGCCTTGCGGCGCACCTCGTTGATGAGTTCGCGGGCGGTGTCGAGATCCTTGTTTTGCTCGATAAGCGCTTCGGCTTTCATGAGCAGCACGTCGGCGTAGCGTATCAGTATGCAGTTGAGCGACGATGCGCCCCAAGGCACGATGCCAGGCTTTACATAGGGCGACTCTGGCGCGGGATAAGGTTTCTTGCCTGAGAATTGCCCGTAAAGGCCGAGGTTGCGGCACCATTTTTCATTGTACTCATGTGAGCGCCAAGGCATACCGATGCGTCCGAGCGTGAAATCGAGGCGCGGGTCCACGTTGCCCGCAAAGTCTGCGCGGTCCACGTTCTGCCCATCGGGTGCGCCGTCAAGGTAAGGCAGGCCATTGGCATCGGTACGGAAAGCATTGGCGAGATTTTGAGACCCGAGATAGAAATCGTCGCCGTTTCCATAAAGGTTGCCTTCGGAGAAGGTGCAGTTGAGGCAGTTGTTGAAATTGAACTGGTCGGGCGAGTTAGCAGAGGAGAACTGAACGGCGAGAATTGACTCGCGCTGATTGTTGAACTCCGGCTTCGACATATCCAAGAAATTGTCGTAGAGCTGGTATTTGCGGCTGGCGATAACGTAGCCTGCATACTGCTCGGCTTCTGCCCAGCTGCTCGTGAAAAGGTCAACGCGGGCCAGGAGAGCAGCCGCCACGTAACGGTTGAAGCGTCCTACCTGTTCCTGAGTTTCGGGCAATAGTTGGTAGCTTTCGCGCAGGTCCTTTTTGATAAATTCTGCTATTTGCTCGCGGGTGTATTGGTCGGCGCGGCAGGTGTTGGGGTCAGCAGTATTTTCATCGATATAGGGGAACTGCTTGAAGATGCGCAGCATATCGAAGTAGTAGTAGGCGCGGAGTGTTTTCATCTCTGCCGTCATCGAGGCTTTTTCCTGCCCGCCGATTGCCGCCGAGGCTGCAATGGCGCGGATCACGGTGTTGCAGCGGCTGATAGAGAAATAGTTGTTGCGCCATTTGAAGTCGGCCACGGGGTTGTCGCTCTCCACGTTGCCCACTTCGAGCTGGTGGATATATCCCTCCATGCCCACGCCGTCGCCGCCTTTGAGCGCGTCGTCGGAGCGTACGTCGAAGACCCAGTTGTTGATGGGGCCGGCAAACGATTCGTTGTTGCCGAAATAATGGTTGAGCAGCGTGGCATAGGCTGCCGTCATGAGGTCAACGGCTTCCTCATCGCCGATATTGTTTTTAGTATATACGCCTTGCGGCTCGGTGTCGAGCAGGTCGTCGCATGAGCCTGCCATTAGGCCCAAAGAGATCGCGGCAAAGGCGCGGAGGGAAATGTTTGCTATGTTTTTCAGTTTCATGGTTGCAGGTTTTTTTGATGTTTTGTTTTCAACAGACCTTTTTACTAAAACTGCAAGTTGATGCCGAACGTGAAGGTACGCGGACGCGGATAGGCGCCGTTGTCGATGCGCGCTCCGTATTCGGCGGGCAGGAGTTCGGGGTCGAGGCCGGAGTAGCCTGTGATAGTAAACACGTTTTCCACCTGTCCGAACACCTCAACTTTCGTGGCCTTGATTTTATCCAGCAATTTTGAAGGGAAGGCATAGGAGAGCTTGAGGTATTTCATCTTGAGGAACGAGCCATTTTCCACGTAATAGGTAGAAAAGCGGTTCTCGTTGTTGTCATCGGTGAGCGTCAGCGCGGGAATGTCGGTGTCGGTGTTGGTCGGGGTCCACGCGTTCAGAATGTCTACGCCCCTGTTGGTGGAAAGGTTGCCATAGTTCATCGAGAGAAGCTGACGCTTCATGTGGTTCTGGATGTCGAAGCCGAAGTCGCCGGCAAAGAACATGTCGAGGGTGAAACCCTTATACTTGAAAGCCATGTTGAGGCCCAGCGAAAGGTCGGGGTTGGGGTCGCCGATGATGCAGCGGTCGTCCTCGTTGATCACGCCGTTGCCGTCGAGGTCGCGGTAGATAAGGCGGCCGGGGGCGGCGCCGGGTTGCGTGGCATGGCTGGCCACCTGCTCGTCGTTTTGGAAAATGCCGTCGCACACATAGCCGTAATACACGCCCATGGCCTGTCCGGGAATGAGGCGTTGGTCTCCGCCGATATATTTCTGTCGCGAGTTGAGCGTGATGAGTTTGTTCTTATACTGCGAGAGGTTGAGCGAGGCGTTCCAGGAGAAGTCGCCGTATCTCGGGCTTCTGTAGCCCAGCGTCACTTCCCAGCCCCTGTTTTCCATTTCGCCCGTGTTGAGCCATATCGAGGCGTTCTCGCCTGCCACGGCGAGTGCGGGCGGAATGGTGAGCATGTCCTTGGTTCTCTTGATGTAGTAGTCGGCGGAGAGGGTGAGCGAGCCTTCGAAGAGCGCGAGGTCGATACCCACGTTGTGCTGGCTTGTGGTCTCCCATTTCAGGTCGGGGTTGCCGGTGGCGGAGAGCGTGATGCCTGCGTTAGTCTTGTCGCCTGTGCCGCTCAGGTCGTAAGCGCCGTTGCCCGTGTTGTAGATATACGTGGTGTAGGCGGGATAGAGGGCGGGAATGTTCGCATTACCGTTCTGTCCCCAAGAGTAGCGGAGCTTCAGGTCGGTGAGGATTTTGTTTTTTGGGAAAAAGTTTTCCTGCGTGGGGCGCCATGCCAGCGAGAAAGCGGGGAACACGCCCGAGCGGTTTTCCTTAGAAAAGCGCGAGTTAGCGTCGCGGCGCACCGTAACGGAGGCGAGGTAGCGGTCGGCGTAGTTATAGTCGGCCTTTGCGAACACCGAGAATACGCTCCACTGCGTCTTGCCGCCGCCGTTGTTGCGCGTGCCCGTGCCGCTACCGATTTGCATATAGCCTTCGTCTTCGGAGGCATATCCCTCGCGCGATGCCGACAAGTCGCGGAAGGTGTAGCCGATGGCTTCGGTGCCGAGCAGCAGCATGAGGTGGTGCTTGTCGGCAAAGGTTTTATTATAGTTGGCTGTGTTGGTCCATGTCCACGTGTCGCCCTGTCCGTAGACGCTCGACATGCTGTTCACGTCGCCGGGGTTAACGGCGCGTCCGTAAGTGTTGTTGAAATATTGGCTGTGTTCCACGCCGATGTTCGACTTAATGGCGAGTCCCTCCACCGGTTTCACCTCGATAAAGGCATTGCCCAAGATGCGCCAGGAAGCCAGGTCGTCGTCCTTGGCATTCTCGAGCTGCTGCACGGGGTTGGCGAGGTCGGATCCGATGAGTTCCTTGGGCCGCATCCAGTCGCCGTCGGTGCCGCGCACGGGCAGTGCGGGGTGCTGGCTCATGGCCGTGAAGGGGATGCCGCGGTCGCCCGCCACGGCTGCGCCGCGGTTTTTCCAGTGTGTCACGATCAGGTTCTCGCCCACGCTCAGGTAGCGGTTGAAGTTGTAGGTAGAGTTGAGGCGTGCCGAGTAGCGATTGTAGAAAGTTTCCTTAATCGTGCCCTCATTGTTGATATAGTTGGCCGAGAAGAGCACGGAGCCTTTATCAGAACTGTTGGCGATAGAGGCCGAGAGGTTGTGCGTCAAGCCCGTCTGATACACCAGGTCTTGCCAGTCGGTGTCTGTGGTGGGATAGTTGGGGTTGCCGGCCACGTAGGGCTGCAGCACGGGGCTGTCGCCGTTGCCGTAGAGCGGATGGGAGGGCGTGATGTTAGAGTTTTTCGCAGCCTGCCAGTAAGCCTGTCCCCACTGCTCGGCATTGAGCATGTCGTAGCGTTTGGCCACGGTCTGTGCGCTCAGCGAGTAGTTCACGTTCACCGTCATGCGTTCGCCCTTTCCGTGCTTGGTGGTGATGATTACCACGCCGCCCGCAGCCCTCGAGCCGTAGATCGAAGCCGAGGCGGCGTCTTTGAGCACCTGCATGGTCTCGATGTCGCTCGGGTTGATGCAATTGATATTGTCGGTAGGCACGCCGTCTACGATGTAGAGCGGGTCGTTGCTTGAGTTCACCGTGGCCATACCGCGAATGCGGATAGAGCCCGTTCCGCCCGGGGCGGCGTCAGCCACCACGTTCACGCCGGGGAGCTTGCCCGTCATCGACGACATAATGTTGCCCGTGGTTTCGCTCCGCGCCTCCTTCATGTCGAGCACGGCGACCGACCCTGTGAGGTCGGCCTTCCTTACGGTTTGATAACCCACTACGACGGCCTCGGCGAGCGATGCCCCCATTTCTTCGAGGCCCACGACCATCGAGGGCTCTGCCTGCGTTTCGAGGGTTTTATACCCGAGGCAGCTCACCCTCAGCTTTGCGCCGCGCGGGCAGTTGAGCGTGAAGCGCCCCTCCACGTCTGTGATTGCCGACACCTTTGCCGAGAGGCACGCCACCGACGCGCCTACCATTGGCTCGCCCGTGTCTTTCGATGTCACTGTTCCCTGCACGGCGATGTTTTGCGCCTGCATCAGCACTGCCGCGAAAAAGAACAGCAGCACTTCACCGAGAAAAGTTTTTTTCATACCATTAGATTTTTATGAGTTAAAAGTGAAAATGTTTTTTTTCTTTACACACGTGTTCAGGCGGCTCAAGGTAAATCCAAGTTAGCTTGGCCTCTGTGCTTGCCGGTCGCAAACGTGCGTTTTGTCCTATGCGGAGAAAAAGTATGCCGCAAAAGTAGTGTGGGGCGCGGCGCGGACTGTATAAGGAATGTTGCAGAGGCTGTTAAAAATCGGTTGGCGCACGTTTTTTTATAGATAATGCACAGTTTTTATAAGCGCATCCCCGTCGGGCCGCCCGCCCCAGCCTCACTTGGCGCGGTAGAAATATTTCACTAAGCCCGAACTATTTTTTCCTAAGTCCTTGATAGTTTTCACCATCCGTGCAGAAAAAGTTTGTTACAAACTTGCTAATATGCGTTACAAACCTTGTAACGCATATTACAAACCTTGTAACGCATATTACAAACTTTGTAATAAAAAATATCTTATATTACAGTAAGAAATTCTCTGCTGAAAAGAAAAAATATCTCGGAGGAAGCAAAACTTCTCTCCGAGATATTTACGTTGCGTCGCGCCCCAGCGTTTCGGTTTGCGGCGCATAGCCGATGCGGCTGCGGCTCTGGAATTTTATGGCGCGCCCGCTCTACGCGCCCTCTATTTTGCCGCGTGCCTGCGTGGGGGTCACGCCGTAGGCATCGCGGTAGCACTTGGTGAAATAGGCGGGGGAGGAAAAGCCGATTTCGTAGGCTATCTCCCCGATGGTCTTATCTGTGGAAAGGAGCAGGGCGTGGCCCTGCTGCAGGCGCAGGCGGCGCATGAGTTCCACGGGGGCATAGTTGGTGAGGGCCTTGATTTTGCGATAGAACTGGGAGCGCTCCATGCCCATCTGCGCGGCTACGGCATCGACGCTCAGTTCGGGACGGCCCATCTCAGCCTGGAATATTTCGAGGAAACGGCGGTAGAACTCGCTGTCGAGGTCGGCAGAGGGAGGGGGCGCGGCGGAAGCGGCCGCCGATGCTGACGGATGCGGCAGAGCCCCGGCGGGGTTTTTGATGCGGCGGCGGTTTTCGATGAGGCTGCGGCAGCGGCTTAGGAGCACATCGCTGCCGAAGGGCTTTGAGAGGTAGCCGTCGGCTCCGCTGTCGTAGCCCTGCACGCGCTGTTCGTCGAGGGAGCAGGCGGTGAGCATAAGCACGGGAATGTGGGAGGTGACAGTCTCGCCCTTTATCAGCCGGCAACATTCCAGTCCGTCCATTACGGGCATCATGACGTCGCAGACAATGAGGTCGGGCACGTGGCGGGCGGCCATTTTGCAGCCCTCTTTTCCGTTGGCTGCGGTGAGGACGTTGTAGTGGTCGCGGAGCGTTTCGCCCAGGAGGGTCTGCATGTCGCGGTTGTCGTCGATGACGAGGACGATGGGCTTATCCTCGTCGAAGGGGTCGGCGGCGCGGTCCACGCGGTCGACCTCTTCTGCCACCTCCGCCTCCGAAAGGCCGGCGGTCGGGGCGGCGGGGCAGGCGTTCTGCTTAACGCCCCTGCTGTCGAGGGCTTGCGGCGCGTCGGCGACGTGGCGTATGGGGAGGGTGACGGTGAACGTAGAGCCCTTGCCGAGGGTGCTTTCCACGCCGATGGTGCCGCCGTGGAGCTCCACGAAGGCCTTGGCGAGCGAAAGGCCGATGCCCGAGCCGTGGGGGTGCGCCCGGTCGGCTTGGAAGAAGCGGTCGAAGATGTTGCCGATGTCGCTGGCGGCGATGCCCTCGCCGGTGTCGGCCACTTGAAGCGTGAGGGTGTCGCCTTGGGCGGTATACGTCACGTCGATGCGCCCATTGTCGGGGGTATACTTGAGGGCGTTGGCAACGAGGTTGAACACCACGCGCTCTATCTTTTCGGCATCGATGGCGAGGGTGAGCGGGGCGTCGGCCTGCGGCGAATGGAGGGTGAGGCGTATATCGCGGCGGCGCGCGCTGCCGCTGAACGAGTCTACCCAGTCGGCAATGGCTTGGGTGAAGTCGGTCTCGGCAAGGTTGAGGGTCATCTTGCCGTTTTCGTATTTGCGGAAATCGAGGATTTGGTTGATGAGGCGGCTGATGATTTTCAGGTTCTTGTGGGCGAGCTTGGCGAGGGTGAGCTGCCGGGGCGTGAGGTTGGGGGCGGCGGCGAGTTGCGCCACGGGCTCGGCGATGAGGGTGAGGGGCGTGCGGAGGTCGTGGGACACGTTAGTGAAAAACATGAGTTTCGACTGCGTGGCCTGCTCGAGTTGCTCGTTGAGCCGCGCCTGCTTGTCGCGTTCCTGCTCGAGCTGGCTATTCTTGAGCATGAGCTCCTTCTGATGCCTGCTGTGCTGCCAGTAGGCGCGGAGCAGGAGGAAGCCCACGCCGAAGAGCAGGACGATGATGGCCACGCAGGCGTAGAAGAGCGTGGTCTGCACGTTGTGCTGCGCCCAATAGTCGTCGATTTCTCCCTTGAGGAGCTTGATTTTCCGCGTTTCGGCATCGAGCGTTTCGTTTTGCAGGAGGAGGATGTCGGCGTTGGAAAGGTCGACGGCTGACGATACGGGGAGAATGGTTTCGCGGTCGTAGGGCTCGCCTTTGAGAATGGCGAGGGCGGTCTGCACGAGGCGGTGGCCCTCGGTGGGGTAGAGGAAGGTGGCGTCGATGACGCTGTCGGCCACGGCGCGTATGCCGATGTTGGGGGCGGCGTCGATGCCGATGATGCGAATGTCGCGGCGTCCCATGGCGCGCGCGGCCTCCGAAGCCCCGATGGCCATGCGGTCGTTGTGAGCATAGATGAGTTGCGCGTCGGGATAGAGGTTCAG
>SAMEA3663013__coassemble_448_pt1 | contig 43023 bp, 28 predicted proteins | sample SAMEA3663013__metabat2_low_PE_021 | metagenome-assembled genome bin SAMEA3663013 (sample SAMEA3663013) | pig gut metagenome | biome: pig gut; feature: pig-associated habitat; material: faeces | place: France | collected 2012
GATAAACATAAACATTACAGCGATTTTAGCACCCGAAATGACTTATACGCCAAAATTGTAAGGCTGGAACTAACGGTGAAATGCTGTGGTAACGAAAAAAAAGAGGCAGCAACGCGCGGTTGCTGCCTCAAAATGAGGAGGGTTTATAAAGTGCTAAACTTTATGGCTTAATATTCGGGGTTGCGCAGATACCAGTTAGCGGGCGACTGCAAGATGCCGAAAAGCGAACCCGTTTGCCATACGTTTTCGTAGGGCTTGAGGTTGAGCGAGCGGCGGCTCACGAGCCAAGCCAACCAATCTGTACCGCTGGGAGAGCTGGCATCGTTGTTCTTGTGGGAGGCAATGCGCACGAGGTCGAAGAAGCGCGTGCCTTCGAAGGCAGTTTCGAGTGCCATTTCGTCGGCAATGAGCGTCTCAACGGCATTGATTTCAAGAGCCGTCGGTTCGGAGTATTCAGGATAGGCTGCTACCTCTACATACTCAGCTTCCAGGGCTTCGTCATCGGGTTCAGGCACGCTTTCGAGTTTAACAGGATTCTTGCCTTCCTCGCGGAGGCGCTTCACGAGTGCAAGCACTTCGGGGTCGTTTTCGCGACCGGTGCGCTTTGCCTCGTCTTCGATGCGCTGGCTCACTTTCAGCTGATAACTATACAGGGAGTCGTAATCGGAAGAACGGCCACAACCTAATTCATGTATGCCGGAGTTACCCCAACCACGACAGCTGAGAATGGTGTTGGCATGACCCTCGTTGATGGCCTTGCGAAGCTCGTTCGTGGAAAGGTAATTGAGGCTGCGACCCGTGTAAAGGGAGTCAACATAATAGACATGCTGCTTGTATTTCAGCACGGATCCATCCGGCTGCGTTTCTTCATAATAGCGAATTGAGTCGCCCAATGCAGGTTTGTAGGACTCTGTAAATCCATCGCGCAGTATAGCAAACGCATGGCGCGGATAACCGGCGCGGTTGATAGCCTCGGCATAGCGGAGCATCACCTGAGAGAGGCGATAGATGCTCTTCATGTAGCGGAAAGAGAAACCGTACGCCTCGTCATTATTTACAGAAACGGAGGGGTTGTACTTATGGATGAAGCGCAGTTTTCCAATTTTGGTAGTTACCAGAGGAGCTGAACCGGCCACGCGGGCATCGCCTGTACCTTCATAGAATTTTGCATCGACTACCGAACCAGAAGATCCGTCAACAGGTTCAGTATAAGATTGGTCGGCACAGAGATTAAGATATTTCTGCGAAGGACCGAGCTGACGGTTTTTGTAGTTGGGATAGGTGCTGATTGAACCCGACACGCTACCTGTTACCGTACCTGCATCGTTAGTAGACGAACCGGTTGTTGAGGCTGAAGTCGTAACATCGAAGCCATAAATCTGCGGCAACTGTGCCAAAACTTTACCAAAGTATACATTCGAAGCAGAAGGAATGACCGTGATGGCTTCGCTTCCGTTGCCCAACTGCGATGCGTCGGCAAATTGATTGGTAATCCAGGAATTGCAAGAGTTACGATAGGTAATCCTACTGCCGTATGTTTCTTGAGAGAAATAGGTTCTATAAGACGACTGGATACGACGCGAGCCTTTATACTTTTCAAGGTATTCGTGGTAATAGTTAGCTGCCTTGATGTAGTCGCTGCGGTCGCGGCCGCGCATCAGATAGAGGTCACCGAGCACGAGGTCAGAATAGAAAAGCACGCGCTGGAAGGGCACCGTAACCCCACCGCCAGTGGTGAGGTCGCCATAAGAGGGATAACCTTCCGCTTTCTCGTAAAGGGCGGCCTGTTGCAGGCGCGATTCGAGTTTGTCAATAAGGTTGGAGGCATTAACCGTACCTTCTGGAGAATTTGTTTCCCAACCCGTATCGGCATTATCGACAGGTTGCGTGATAAACGGCACTTCGCCGTAAGCCTGCACGAGCTGCATGTACGTCCATGCCCTGATTAGTTCCACCTGTGCAAACTCCTTGCGCATGTAGCGCACGTCGTTCTTAGAAGCATCCGTTTGGCAGGAGGCGAGATAGTAGTTACACTGGTTGATGACCTTGTAGTAGGCGGCGCGGTTGAGGAAGATATTTTCGCCGTCGGGTTGGCGGTCGAAATTGGCAATAGCCGCAATCGAGTCGCTACAATACATGGTGGTGTCTACAAGGTCGCCGCGGATTTCTCCAAGCAGAAAGTTCTGTTCTGCCACGTCTTGCAAATTGCTGAGAATACCCATGTAGAAAGCCACGGTGTCTTTACCGCTGAAGCCTTCGGCATAACGATCCATGTCGGGGGTCAGCATGTCCTCGCAGGAGGTAGTAGTTACACTAAATCCAAGGAGGCCGATAAACAGACTTATAATTGATTTTCTTTTCATTGTGTTAGATATTTGGGTGGACCGATGGCGTGGGGGAAATCCCCCACCCCATTCGGATAAACATTTTACAAGTTTATGGTCAGACCAAGCGTGAAGTTACGATTCTGGGGCAGCAGGCCGGCATCGATGCCTTGATAGAGGACGCCGTTGCCGCAAGAAACCTCGGGGTCGTTGCCCGTATACTTGGAAACAGTGAACACGTTAGAGGATTCTGCCCAAACGGAGAGGCCAAGCAGCCAATCCCATTTCACGGGCACTTTATAAGAGAGGCGAACCTTCTTGAGCTTGAGGTAAGAGCCGTCCTCAATCCAACGGTCGGAGAAGCGTTCGTTGTTCACCCAGAAATCGCTGGAGGGGTCGCAAGCGCGGGGCACTTCCGTGACTTGTCCCTGATAGCGCCAACGGTTGCAAACAGCCGTGGTTTGGTTGTAGATGCTGTTAGCGCTTTCGGTCTGCATGCGCTGGTAGTTGAACACGTCGTTACCTACAGAATACTTGAAGTTGAGGTCGAGCGTGAGGTCTTTCCAGCGGAGCTGTGCGAAGAAGTTACCATAGATTTTGGGATTGGGGTCACCAATAACGACCTTATCTGCCTCGTCGATCCATCCGTCACCGTTTTGGTCAACGAAATGGACGTCGCCGGCACGGAAGTTACGGTAGGGATTTTGCGACAGTCCGGTGGGGTATTTCAGGTAAGAGGTGGTACCGTCGGGATTAGTGTGGGCGGCAGCAGCCTCTGCGTCGGTCGAGAATACGCCGGCGGTTTCATAACCGTAGAACACACCTGCGGGACGGCCAACTGCGGTGAGGATATTGTCGGTGCCGTAGATAGAGGTGGTGTAGCCGTGGATGTCGGAATACAGACCGTTCTTCTTACCATTCTCGTCGAGGTTATAAGTCTCGATGTGGTTGAGGTCGGACTCGGGCAACTCTGTGATTTTATTCTTGTAGTGTCCGATGCTGAAACCTGCCTGCAACTGCCAGTCCTTCTTGTTGAGGATCACGCCGCTGGCGCGGAATTCCACGCCGTTGTTCTCCATTGCGCCGTCGTTCACCCAGATGTAAGGCAGACCGATGATGTCGCTGACGGCCTTGCGGGTGAGGAGATTCGTGGTATTGGATCTGAAGAACTCAAACGCGAGGGTCAGGCGATTTTTGAGCATTGAGGTTTCGAGCCCGAGGTTGACGCGGTGGGTAGTTTCCCACTGAATGTTCGGGTTCTGCACATTGGAGAGCACAAGACCGGTCTTCTTATCCATGAACTTCATGTTCTCGAAATAGGTGCGGCTTGCGTAGTAGTCTACGTTGTCGTTACCCGTCTCGTCGTAGCCGAGGGAGATTTTCATGTAGTCGATGAACTTGACGTTGAACCATTTCTCGGAAGAAATCAGCCAAGCAGCCTGTACGGAGGGGAACATACCCCAGGAGATGCCGCACATGTGGAGGCCGCTCTTGGTGTCCTTACCGAAACGCGAGGACGTTTCCATCGTAACGCCGGCGTTGATGAAGTACTTGTTGGCGAAATTGTAACCGGCGTTGAAGTAGTAAGCGAGGTTCTTCCACTTGTCGTTCACGCCGCCATTGCCGAGATTGTCAAGGCTACCCGAAATGTTAGGCATCTTGTCGTTCTCGTTGTTATAGCCCGAAATGCTGCTGGCATTGTAGGAATAAGAGGCGAAGCGGAAACCGCCGAAGAGGTCAACATTGTGCTGCTGATAGCTGCGCTTCCAGCGGATGTTGACGTCATCGAAGAGGGTTGTTTCCTTACCTACCTGCGAAGCGACGAAGCTGGTAGCATCACCCATGTTGGGCACGTTCTTGACAGGCGTACCGTTTGTGGGGAGGTAGTACTTCTCGTCGTTGCGGTTCATGATGTAGCTGAAGCGGTTCTGAATGGTGAGGTACTTGTTGATGCGGTACTTCGGTGCGATGTTCATAGAGAACTGCATCTGCTCCTGATAGTTCTTGTTGTCGCCTTCACCGTTCTCAAGAATCCAGAAAGGATTGACGAGACCACTGTAACCGAACGTCTCGGCAAAGCGGAAGGGGTTGTTGCTGTCGGAATAGTTCTTACCGGCATAGACGCTGCTCGACACGAGGTTAAGCGCGTTGTTGTCGTAGCGAACATAGTAGGCGTAAGGACTAAGGATCGGTGCCTGCAACTGTCCGAGCACGTTGGGCGAAGAGATGTGGCGGCTGGTGTAGTCGGGCGCCCAACCGTTATCGCGCAAGTTGTATGAGTTGCGCGAGAAGGCAATGTCGATAGCAGCCGTGAGGTTTTTCAGCAGATTGACATCGGTGTTGAAACGGATATTAAGACGGTTGAAGTCGTTCTTCTCGGTCGTAGCATCGCTCTTGGTGTAACCTAAGGAGAGATTATACATAGCCACGTCGTCACCACCTTCAACGCTGACCTTATAGTTTTGTGCAAAGGAGTTGCGATAAAGGTCCTTCTGCCAGTCGGTGTCGTTGTGATAGAGCGGATAGAAGAGATACGAAGGGTCTTCGTTGAGGAAGGGAATGGACATTGAGCTGGCAAGATATTCATTGTCAGGACGCGTGCCGAGCATGTCGGTGACATAGCTGCGGTATTGCTGCCCATTCATCATCTTCGTGGTAGAAGGCTTCATTTCATAGCTGCCAAACGCACGCACATTGATGCGGGTAGCCATGCTCTTGCCGCGCTTTGTGGTGATTTCAATCACACCATTGCCGCCACGCGCGCCATAAAGGCCGGTGCCGTTTTTATGCACCTCGATTGACGCGATGTCTTCGGGGTCGATAACGCTCAGCACGTTGATAAAGAAACCATCGTGAAGGGAGCTGCGGTCATACTGGCCGTCCCAAATCACTCCGTCCACAACAATCAGAGGCTGGGCGGTGGAGTTGAGGGAGTTGAGACCGTTGATAAACATCGTTACGCCCTGTCCCGGCATACCGCCACGCTTAATCGCACGGACGGAGGAGGACAGTTCGTTTTCGATTTCATCGTCTGCCGTGGTAGCTGAGGTTTCGTTGGGGGTCGTGAATTTGCGGTTGGTGAGCGAGATTTTGTCCTCGTAAAAAGCGCGGAGCTTTGCGCTCATCATCTGCACGTCCTGCCCTTCGTTGCCTTTCATGGCCAACTGCATGGGATTGTAGTCGGAGATAGTGAAGAGCAACAAATTCTCGAACTCAGGGACTTTAATGGTATAAGAGCCGTCGTCCTCGGTAAGTGCGGAATATAAGCTATTACCCAAAGACTGTACGCGCACACCGCCAAGGGGCGAACCAGTGGCGGCATCGAAGACCTTACCCTTTACTTCTTTCAGCGCAACTTTCTTCGCGGGGGCTTTCTCCTTAGCCTTCTGCTCCTTCTTAGGCGCATCTGCCTGCTCGGCAGGCGTCTCGTTTTGTGCAAAGAGAACACAAGTTCCCGATAACATAAAGAGACAAACACCTGTGCGGAAGAGGCCTTGCATCAGATTAATTCGTTTATTATTATTCATTGTCGTCTGTATTTTAAGTTAACAAGAACTGTGATTATTCGCGAACGGGTTCAACAAGGACACGCACTACGCTCAAGCCATTGACTTTCGTGCGGTTTTCTTTCTCGATATCGTTGGTAACCAAACGCAGCACAAGATACGGGAAACTGTTAATGCCCGAGGGCAGACCGGCGTAGCTGCGCGTGAACTCTGCTGCCTCGTAAAGCACATAGGTTTGGAGACCATCATCGTCTACATACATAACGTCTGTCTGCGCCTTTTTGGTAACGTTCTTACCATCGTCGTACTTAAGCTGGGCGCGGAACGGAGTGTGCTGCGGAAGAGAGATTTCCTCTCCTTCTTCACCCTCCTCTGTCCAGTTGTAGTCTTCGCAAATGCGGTTGGGCAACAGTTGAACGGAAATCTTATACTTGCCCGCCATGATGTTGTCGAGGCGGATATAAACTTCCATATTGTTGCTGGGGTCTTTGCGGAAGAAGGTGTAGGTGTTGTCGGGAACGGTGCTCTCGATAAGCGGGTTCTTGTTGGCATCAGTCAACAAAATCTTATTGGACGTACCACCTTTCACGTTCAGCACATTATAGGTGTAGCGGAAATCGATTTCGTTCTTTTTTTGGAAAGAATAGGAAGTCGGCAACGTGTAGTCCGTAACGGGGAAGATATAACCATTGGAGGCTTTGAGGGGCTTCTGGTTATTAAACAAAGGGTTGCTGCCATTGTTGCCCGTTTTGGGATTATAGTAATACACGCCGTTGGTAGAACGCAAAGAGTCGTGATAGAGCACATAGTCGATGAGAGCAGCGGAGTCGGAACGGCTGATTTCTTCATCGAACTGACCGGGAGTGAAGAACATGCTGCGGATAAGGGCGGCCTTGGTGTTGAACTCTTGCAGAGAATCTATGTTCAGAGTCTCTGAGGTCTTACCCATCGTGTTGTTCGTGGTGTTCCAGTCGTATTTGTACGTCTTGTTGTAAGTATAGAGAGCTGAAACGGCTTCGTATGCCTTGTCCCAAGCAGCATCGGAAGGAATAACGGCTATGTAAAGGCTGTCTTCATTAGAAACCGAAGCACCGGTATAGTCGAGAATGGTGTTGGTTTTTGTCCAAACGGAGTCGACATAAATAATATGACCATTCTCATCGGTAGCACCAGGCGTAGAAGCATATTCGTTAAACTCCTTTTTGTTGACCTCGGGGTCTTGAATAAGTATCTCATTTACCTTTTCCAAATTGCCGTCGGGATTGGTTTCGATATACTCATATATATTATAGGAGAAGGGCGAACGGCCATCGAGCATGAACATCATACCGTTTGAGGAAACGATGCGTCCGTAGTCGCTATTGATTTTTACGCCGTTGAACAATCCTTTACCCATGTCGTAGTAGCAAACTTTAGAGTTGAGCAAACGAACTTGCTGCTCGCCCGGTTCGGTTTCAAAATTGAAGCGAGCAAGGTGGTTCTGAATGAACTGCGTGCCGACCTCTTCGTGGATTTTGTTGGATTCCACATATTTGCCTTCTCCCTGCAAGGCATCGGCTTCGTTGAGTCTGGCCAAATAGTATTCAGGAGAGAACTGCCCGTAAGTACCATTGAGCGGTGCCCAAAGGGTAAAGGTTTGCGCAGAATTGAGCAAGTCGCTATAATGCTGCGTGTTGATGTTTTGGTCGTCGACCTTACGAATAACTTTGGTACGGGACAATATTTCCTGGAAGGAAGACAATTCGGGACGCGACGCGATGTTCTGCCAAAGCGTACTGCCAGAAGTACTCGTGGCGGGCGTGATGTCGAAATGGTCGTCCGTACAAGCCGTAAGGCCTAAAAGCAGCATTGCGCCAAGGCAAGCGCCTTTAATCGGATTTCTATATAATAAGTTGTTCATATTACTTAGATTTTCAGAGTTGTCTTACCAAATGTCTTCAGGATTGGTGGGATTGTTTACGATTTCAGTCGGAACAAATTCAAAGTAGTCCATCATAAACTGCGTTTCACTACTTTCCATCACCGACTTGAAACGGAGGTAATAGGTCTTGTCCTTACTCAACGTTTCGGTGCAGAGGATACGACGCAATGCGGGCGTTGCAGGCGATGCATTGCGGCAGGAGTTCTGCTCGCCGCTGACACACATGTATTGCGGAGCCTTCATATAATTCTGGTTACGCAGGTTGCGGTCGTTTTCAATAATATCGGCAACGCTGACGCATTCAGCATCGTCCACCCAAGGCTGACCCGGAATCTGGCTTACAGACTCACGCAAGTCGATAGGCAGGCTGACGGGCATTGTCTGGTCGGGGGAGGTGCCGAGATATACCTGCACCATACCACGGAGTGAGTTCATGGAGAAGCCCATGCGCAACTCATAGCTGCCGGTCTTGGGAACGGGAGGCAATTTCAACACGAAGTCGTACTTACCTGAGAAGAGGAACTCATCGCCCTGATAGTCTTTCCAAGAACCATTGTGAGCCACGCGACCTTCCTGCAAATAGTAAATCTGCGTTACGGAAGACTCGTTAGTGATGTTTTCAAAGTAACCATTGGGGAAGTAGTACACCTTCTGACCACGCACATCGTTGTCGAAGAGTTCGGGCAACATCGTCACGAGGTCCACGCGAATGCGCTGCGAAGCGAGCAAGTCGCGCGTCTCCTGGTTGTAGAGCAGAATATGGTCGATGGGATAATAGAAGCCATTGAGCGAGTTGTTGTCGTAGCTACCGTTCTGAACATTAACCTTAATGTTGATACCGTTCTGACCGGGAGCATTGGGTTTAGTGCTCAACTCTTGATAATTGTAAGAGTCGGTAGACTCAACGCTCGTGTGAGGTATGCCGTTAGCATATTCAGAAATACGGTTGAGGTAGTATCCCTGTGCTTCGCCTTCGCAAGGCGTATCGGAAAGCTGCGTGATTTTGAGTAAACCGCGGTGTTTGCCCATCGTCGTGTAGTAGTCCCAAACGTCAGTAGGCAGCTTCGTGGTCTGCGGGCGGAGCTTGTCGGCACCGTAGCTGTAACTCCATTCATTGTAATGGTGTACGAACTCATCGGGAGCCATATTGCCTCGCAAGAGGTGATAAGCCACGAACTGGTTGACAGGATTGTCTTCGTTCTTCAAATCTGCGACAGAGCTGTTACCGAAATGCTCCACGCACTTGGCATTAATTACAGAGAAGATTGCGGACCAGTTGGTAATATTGCCTGCGCCGTCAAACTGGGGAGCGGGAACGCCCCAATCGTTTTGGAAAGCGGTGTTGGTTTCAACAAAGGCAGTATATCCAATGGCACGCTTGGTCATATACGGGAAGTTGAAATCAGCGAAGCGCTTGGTCGTACCAGCATAGAGCAGGTTGTTGGTCTCGTAAACGTTATCGATGTACTCCTTCATCTTGTCTGCCCAACCCGTTTCGTTAATCAGGCGAGACATTATAGAGAGATTCGGAGCCTGTGCAATCAAATCGGGCAAGAAGTCGTTAGAAGGAGCAATGACCTCGCTAACAACATGTAGCACACCATTGGAAACGTCAATGTTACCCTGAGTAACCCAAGCATTGCCATTGATGACGAAGTTGTTATCCACGCTTTGGGAGGTTAAACGACGGTCGTTCAAATTGCTCAACGGGAAAGATTCGCCTGTCATCGGGAAGTCGGCTGTTTCGTAAGCTTCATTATCGCCATTGTCGATGATGCAACTTTTTGCGACCAGTTCTGCCTGTTCGTAAGAAAGGGCATTGACATCGTAAGACTGTGTCATGGCGAAGACATAGCGAGAAACGGCATCATTGTTCGGAGCGAACACAGTGTAGTTGCCTCGTGCGGAAAGCACGCTGGAAATGGACGAAGCGTTTTCGGTTTCACCCATACGCACGCGGTCGAAAATGGCTTTAATGCTCGAAAGTTCCGGTGCAGCAGTGATATAATCCAAGATTGTCTGATCAGTCTTGATGGCAAAGTTGGATTCGTCGATTTCTTCCTTACAGCTCGTAAGCAGAGTGCTGAAAGCCAAGCAGCAGGCAAGCCCCAGCATCGTAACGAAGCGCGTACTCATTATAATTGTATTTTTCATAATGCCTGGAATTATTTTTTAGAGTATTTATCCCATACTGGGTTTTGAACTAATCCGCCGCCATATTCCACGCCGTTCACTTTGAGTTCCTCGCTGTAAATGGGGCAATAGAAAGCATAGATGCTGGTGAGGCGGTTGGTAACAGAACTTTTGAAAGATCCGTAGTTTACAAGTGTAGTCTTGAAATCGCCAGAATATTCTGCCTGGCGAACGATGTCGAACCAACGCTTGCCTTCTCCGACAAATTCGCGCTGGCGTTCACGATAAACCAAGTCAAGGAGCTGGCTTGCATTTTTATCTTTTGCATATTCTGCATTAAGGCGTTCCACCTGGAACTGTGGTTCAACGTCGCCCGGAGCATCTGTGCCGACACACTTGGGATTGGAACGTTCGAAGATAGCGTTAACGGAGGCAAAGGCTTCGGTAAGCTTTGCATCGTCGTTGCCAGTTTGTCCGGCAGCAGTCAATAATTTGTAACGTGCATAAGCCTCGGCACGGATAAGCATCAGGTCGGTGAGACGATAAACGGGCCAGTTGCCATATTGTTCGGAAGAGTTGCGGCAAGAATAGCTATAGCCTTCTGTCACGTCTTCCATATTTTGGATGGTCAAATTCGTGGCGATGTTCTTCATCATGGGCTTGCGGGTCTCTGTGTATCTCACGTGCGCAGTTTCCACCATACGGAAGTCAGTCTTGCCAAAACCAACGGTCGGATTCACAATCGTTGTATTCAGCAAAGACGATGCAACCGTCATGATACCAGCTTTAAGCTCATTGTTTTCATACACGCCAAGATAGGAAGAAATAGACGAATTTAAACTGTTATCGCTTTGACTATATTGCACTTCAAAGAGACTTTCGTCAGAATTCTTATTACCAAAAATCTGGGTGTAAGGAGCATCGTAAACGGAGTTGGTACTCGGTTCGATGCGAATAAGCGGATAAGCCTGGGTCTTCTCCTCGGCTGAGGCATTAGGATTGTTCTTAATATCCTTGTCATACTCAGCCTTCATATAGGCAAGTACAGCAGAAGAATGTTCATAAGCCTTATTGAAACACTCCTTCGCTGCGGCGCTGTTGGAAGCTTTAAGCATGCAACCGCGCCAGAGGTACATATCCGCCAAAAGGGTGCGGATGCTGTTTCTCGTAAAGCGTCCTTTCGTGTCGCGCAGGGTGGAATAAGCATTCTGTGCGGTAGGATAGCAGCCTTCGAGGTCGTTAATCAGACTTTCCAAAATCTCTGCGCCCGAAGTTGCAGCAATGCGGCTTTTGAGTGCTTCTTCATCTGTATGTACGGCCGCCGTAACAAACGGCACATCGCGATAGGCGCGTACCAGGTAGAAATAGTAAAGCGCACGAAGGGCCAACATTTCTGCTTTCACGGGACGCCAGTCAGATACACCGAAACTGGGGTCTGTGCCGTTGTCGACCATTTGCTGACCTTTTTCAAGCACGAGGTTGCAATAATTGATGCCGGCATAGAAATCAGCCCAACTAAACATTCCGTTTGTGGGTTGGAGCACGCCGTCCTGCATATACATAATAGCAGTGTTCTCCATTTTATTGAGTTCAAGGTTATCACCTCTGAACTCGCCCCAATAGAGAATGCGACCCGTGATGCCGCTCTGTGTCATCTTTTGATAAGCGCCGGCGCGCACGCCTTCGAGGTCATTCTTATCTTCCCAGAAGTTTTCTTCGGGAATCTGGTTGGTAGGAAGGATTGTCAGAAAGTCCTCGCAAGAAGTGAGGCTTGCTGCGGAAACAACCAACCCGCCTGCCAGCAATAATCTCGCTGTTGTATTTATTATATTTTTTTTCATGGTTTCATTCAACTTAGAATCCGAAATTCAAACTAAACGTAAATGAGCGTGAACGCGGTGTTGTCGAGTAGTCAACACAGGGCGAGAAACCGGAAGCCGAATGGTCGGGGTCAGTTCCCGAATACTTTGACCAGAAGATCAAGTTGTTACCCGAAGCAGAGATGCGGAGGGTGCTAAGACCAATCTTCTTGAGCTTTTCAGGTTTCACGCTGTAAGAAATTTGGAAGTACTGAAAGCGGAGGTAGTCGCCCGGTTCAACATAGCGGTCGCTGACCAACGCGTTGTAGCTGTCGGTTACGCTTGAATTGAGTGCGCGGGGAATTTCGGTTACCTGTCCGTTCTTTCTCCAACGGTGGTTTACGGCTGCACTTTGGTTCTTATTGGTTCTCATATCCTCGGCATACATACGTGCCATGTTGAGAATTTTGTTGCCTATACGGAAGTTGAAGTTAGTTTTGAGTTTCCACTGTCCGTAAGTAAGGTCGATACCGAAACCGCCGTTAACTTTCGGGTTAGAGCCGCCGAGATAAACGATATCGAGTTCGTCAATGTTACCATCGTGGTTGATGTCTTCGTAAATCACGTCACCGCCCTGGAACTGATAGCTCTTGCCACCATAGTTATAATACATGGGCAGGGGATCACCGTTCTTATCATATACTACGTTGCCGTTGGCATCAAACACGATCGGAGCGGTCTTGCCGGTAGCGGCAGCCGTATTGCGCGAGCCGTCGGGATTATAGTACTGGTTCTTCTCGTCGCTCTGGAAGTAACCGTTGTGGTCATAGTCGTAAGCATAAACGCCCTTCCACTTGAAACCGTAGATACCGCCGAGGGCGTTACCGATTTGCGCGCGTTTGAGGACGCTTTCGTTGTTGTAATTGAAGTCCTGATTTTGACTGGCAAGCACCGTTGCGTCCATTTCGGTAATGGTGTTAATGTTTTGTGCGATGTTACCGCGCAGTTCTACGTAGAACTTACCGAACTTGAGGATAGGCTTGGTGTTTACATAAAGTTCCCAACCTTGGTTTTCGAGTGCGCCGACATTGGCGGTTGCCAAAGAGCTGTAACCAGTGCTGGTGGGGATTCCCACGCCATTGTTTAGCAGGTCTGTGGTTGTCTTCTTATAAACGTTCAAATCGAACTGGAGCAAGTCCTCAAAGAGGTTCAACTTAACGCCGACGTTCCACGACTTAGTCTTTTCCCACTTAATCTGCGTAAGGCTCAGGTTCTGCGGAATGATTACTTGCGTGCCATTGTAAAGCGTGCTGTTGCTGGCAAACTTATTATAGATAAGTCCTTCTGCATAGGGCGGGTTACCCGTGATACCCCATCCCGGAGATACAGCGAGCATGCTTACCACCTTCTTCAAAGGTTTGAAGAATTTTTCATCGCTAATATTCCAACGGCCGGAAATACCGGGGAAGACACCCCACTTGCTACCAGAACCGAAACGCGTGCTACCGTCGGCGCGGATAGTCAAGTCAAATACATACTTAGAGCCAAAGGCATAGTGAATGGAGCCCGTGGCACTCATTGTATGCCCTTTGCCGGTAGCGGTCCAGGCGTTCGTGTTCAGATAACCTGAAACAGTCGGATCGGTAATGCCGCCGTAGATACCATTGGAAGAGAAGCTCTGCTGAGAGTTGTTGTTCGTACCCATTTCATAACGAGCCAAAATTTGGAAAGAATGGTCGGGATTATTGAAATGGGGCTGGAAACGAAGCGAGTGCTTAGTTCTGAATTCAAACACCTTGTTCTCGTACTTCGCCGTTTTGTTGGCATCCCAAGGATCTCCAGAGGAAAGGGAAGCGGGATAATAAGATGACTGCGTATAAGTAAAGTCGTTCATCCACACTTCGCCTGTATAATCGAGCTGATGCTCTTCGTCGGATTTGCCCAGGAGTTTGTAGTCGATTGAGAACTGCGGCGTGATGGTGTAAGAGGACTGGCGGTTCCAAGCCTCGTTGGCAAGGGCTACCGGGTTACCATTGTCTACCATATCTCTCAAGTAGTAAGAAGAGAGACCGCTGGAGTTGTCTACGAGACCTGCGGCACCTGCGGCACGCGGCATGATAAAGTATTCGCCCGTGTCATAATAAGAATCTGTGTTCTTATCGTATTCATAACGATACACCGACATATTTGGCATTGCGTTGTAGGCACGACCAAGGATGTCATCGGAATAGTTACGATTGTTCTTCGTGTAAACCAAAGCGAAGTTTGAGGAGAACTTAATGCGGTCGGACACCCAATAGTCGAGGGCAAGACGCGAAGAAAGACGGTCGAGCGACTGCTTTATAATCGTACCCGTTTCGTGGTCGTAGTTACCAGAGATACGGAAAGTTGCCTTTTCACCACCGCCCGAGATTACGACACCATAGTTGTGGGTCTGACCAAACTGCGTCACTTCGTCTACCCAGTCAGTATTCTTATTAAAGTTACCGAAATAAGCGGGGTGCGTATCCTTCTTATACATGATTTCGGCGATACTTGACTGTTCATCCGAGAGCTTGCGCGGGTTGTGATAGGCTTCTTTAAGCATCATGGTGTAACCGTCACCGTCGAGCATCTTCATGCCTTCGGGCTGCCAGGAGCCGGAGAAACGATAACTGAAGTTGACCTTCGTCTTACCGCGGGCACCACGGCGGGTGGTAATTTCAATTACACCGTTTGAACCGCGCGAACCCCAAATAGCCGTAGCGGCAGCGTCTTTCAAGACTTTAATGGTCTTGATATCCTCGGGGTTCACCTGAAGAAGCGTGGCAAACTGCTCTTCATTCTCCATGTTGTTGAGGTCAAGTTCGGAGGTATTGAAGTCTTCCTGAATGTAGCCGTCCACAACGATGAGCGGCTCCTGGTTACCATTGATAGAGCTGGTACCGCGCAGACGCATGCTTGTACCCGAACCGAGGTTACCCGACGTAGATACAATGTCAAGACCTGCAATCTGTCCCTGAAGGGCTTCACCGGCAGTTTCAAAGGAGAGACCTTCCATCTGGTCCATATCCAGCGACTGCTGGGCGGAAGAAATTTCGCGTTCGGGAATGATAAGGCCGTTTGACTTAATCTTACGCTTCACCGTAACGGTGGCTTCTTTAAGCGTATTCTTATCATGCATCTCAATGTTGAACTTAGTTGTCTCCCCGATGGGAACCAGCTGAGTCACATAGCCCAGATAAGAGATCTGCAAGCGGTTTGCAGTGCTTTTGATGGCGAGAGAGAAGTTACCGTTGGCGTCGGTGGTTGTTGCACTGACGTTACGGTTGTTTTTATCCTTTTCAACCACGTTTGCCATAATGATGGCACCATCGGCTTTACTCCAAACACGTCCCGTGACACGCTTTTGGGCATAGGAAAGCGTGTAGCAGAAGCACAGAGCAAGCGTTAATAAAATCTTTATGTATTTCATGGTATCCTGATTTAATATTTAAGTCTGTACTTCTTCACGAATGCCCGAGCCTCCTGCGGGGTTTCGTAAGCATGGGCGAAACTGTCTGCCAATTTAGCGTCGAAGATGAGTCCCTCATTATTTAATTTGTGGAGCACCACGTAAGAACTGCTCTTGATAGCAGTGGAAGCGGTAGACGTTTTGCCGTCAAACTCATAGTCGCGGGCAAAGCGGTTGTTATCAGCATTGTCAATGCCACTGATGGTGTGCTGATGGTTGGCAGCATCAGTAATCGTGATATTACCAGGCGTTTGCGCTACCTGAATACGCAGGAAACCGCCGCTATCGTTGGTCGGGTCTTCGAAATCCACCAGGCGGCTGGCTGTCTGATATTCGTCAGAGTTCGTCACATTGTCCACGAAGAGCGACTGGTCTTGGAAATGATATTTCAAGAAGTTCACCAAGCACAGCACCATAGCCTGAGCCTGCTTCTTGGTGCCTTCGTCGGTCAATTTGTTCTCGCTATTCACACGTGCGTCCACAAACTCCTTGATGCTCTCCCAGGTGGGGAGACCACGCTGGTTGATGGCATTTTCCATGGCACTATTATCGGGCACATACACCGTGTAGCGATAGCTGTTGAAGAAACGTACAAGGTACTCACCACGGGCAGTGATGCGGTCGGGATCGAATATCTGGTAACGCTTCAGTTCGGAGTTCCAATCATCTTCGTCCATATTATCCGTACGGAAGATGGTGCTCAGCAAATCGCCCTGCGAAGAAGCCTGGAGGCAAAGGTTGTAGAAGATGCTTCCATCCTCATCGGCCTTCATCACGTTGTAGGTTGTCTTCATGGTAGGCTGCATGGGACGGTCGAGGAAGTAAGTCGTACCGTTACCATAGGCATTCGTACCGCGTGTCTGGTCGTAAACCGTGGTCACGGTGCAATCGAAGTCGTTTGCTTCGTAGGCATCCTTCTTCAGGTCAAGCTGGAAACCGCCGTCAACCACCATACCCGTACCATCGGGCCGGCCGGCGCTTTGAATGTAAACGGGGGCGCCGTTGCGGGAAAGGAAATATTTGCGTCCCGAATGGAGGTCGCCTTCATGGTCATGCACAATAATGTGCTGGTCAATCATATCCGTGAGAATGGTCTTTTTGGAAGGACCTTCGCCCTCGTTGAGCGAGGTGTTGGCTGCGTGCGTTTTCTTAGGCTTGTCAGTCGGAGTCAAGTCGCTCGCCTCAGTGTAGGTGAAGTTCTTGCCGAGAATGGCAATCTGCTGCGAGCCATTGGTCGTGATGGGCTGATATTCCAATGTCCAGAAAAGACGCTGGGAATTGGCACCCTTGCTATAAGCCACGGGGTCAACATAACCCTTGTTCTTCAAGCCGTCGTCGGTAGGCACGAACAAGGAGAAATTTGACTGCATGGCCAGGAGGTAAGTGCTGTAGAATTTACGCAAGGGGGCTGCGCCCGTGTTGGTGCTGTTTACAGCGATGTCGTCGGCATGGAGCACCGTGTTCACCACGCGGGCATTGGTGGAGAACAGCACGGGACCGGAAACAGAGGCATAGGTGGCGGGACCAAACACTTTCTTCATCACATACACCACACCGTTGTTGGCCAGCTTCACCGTTTCAAAGAGTTCGCGATACTTTGCAACCGTGTTATACGACGACGCGTCGAACATCGGGTCGGCGGCATCGTTCATAATCGTGAGGTATTTGCTGGGTACGCTCTCGTTGAAAGACTCTTTCATCAAGTTGTTGATAAAGAACTTCACGATATTAAGAGGTATCTGCGCAAGGTTCTCTTTCAGGTTGGCGGCATTGTTTTCCAGGTTGCCGTATCTCTCGATAAGGGTCTTACCGCCGCCGCGCACGAAGTAATCAATCATAGCCTCGTCGTTAGGCACGAACATGGCACCCATATCCTGTTCCTTAGAGGAGAGACTTGTGGAGTATTCGTTCCAACCTGGGTCGAAGCTCAGACGCGCGTAGTCCTGGCTGATGGGTTCGGGATTCTTGTCGGGCGTAGAATAAATGCCGGCACCACCTTGCGAACGCTCAGAAATATAACGCTTCTGCCAAACAGAGTCGGCCGCAATGTTATTGAGTGCCTTAAAGTTCTTCGTGAGCGTTTCATCGTAATAGGGTGCACTGAAACGTTCGAGCAGGGAACTGAAAAGCTGCGTGTTGGGTGTCTGGCGAATCACCTCAGCCATATTGGGCGGTGTCTGTAACACGCCGTCGAGCACATGGATATAACCATTGAGACAGGTGATGTCCTGTTCTACGACGCGGCGGTTGTACACATAGCTGCGGTTTTCGGTCGATCCATTGTACCAGCTGTCGGTCTTGGGCAAGTTCAGCACGAAAGCCATATCCTCGCGTGTGATGTTTTTCTCGCGCATCTGCCCTTCGAGGAAGTGCGTGAGCATGGGCTGCGTTTTGTCGAGCGCCATATACATACCCAGTTGCGCGGAGTTGTTGCGGTGGCGGTCCCAGAAACGGATATCCTTCACCTCTACGCCGTCGTCACCCACAATAGCCTGGTTCAAGTTATTGAAGAGTTCGCTGTTTTTCCAGAAACGAATGGAGTCGGTAGCTGCGGCAGCAGAAAGCTGACGAAGGCAAAGGTTCTTGACGGGACCCTGCATGGTGGTCATCATTTCAAGAACGTATGCGTTGTCGAGCATCGACCCATTGTAGAGCAAACGCTTTTGGCTGGTGGACAGCTGGTCATAGCTCCTTACCGGATTGCCATAAGCATCCTTCCAGTCTGTTGTAGCAAAGAAGTCATTAAATGCAGCATCGGTTGCCGCAAAGAGGGTTTTACTACCGGTCTTTGACATAATGTCGGTATAACCGAGGTCGTCAATCAACCGTACTTCCGTATTAAACCCTCTGCTCTTCAACTCTTCGTAAATACTTCCTCCCAGAAACTCGGGCGACTTCTCGTCTAAGTCGAAGTCATCCTTACAGGAGTACGTAATGCCGCAAGTTGAAAGCAGACACATTGCGCCAAGCAATGCTTGTCCCATTCTGCAAAAACGGTTTTTCATACGCATTAAATCATTAGTTATTTTGTTTTTCTTTCAATCTAAGGTTAGGGATATACCTATGCAATAGGCAAATTTAATCGTTTTTTTATATTTGATAATGTACTTATAGGAGCAAAGTTTAATGCATTAAGATTTTTTAAGGATAACAACGTAGCAAAAACCTCATAGGCGCAGGATAAGGGCGATATTAAGAAAGACGGCACTTGATAAAACGCGTCAAGTAATGCTCGGCATGCATATTGATACATCACCCAAAGGAGCGGCGAAGGGTAAAGTATACATATTATATATATACACACGCGTGCGCGCGCGAGAGCTGTATTGTAAATTAGAATTACGTGCTAAATGCAACCCTTGTAAAGCACATTGCACCTGGCTGAAACAATAATAGCGTTGCTGAACACAACTCTATATACGTAAATTATTTCCCAGAAAAACCATTCAGCCCTTCATTATTCCGTCTATTGCACTATATATCAACAGGATAAAGCTGAACGGTTTGCGGGTCAAACCGTTCAGCAACCCGTCACAAACGTTTTACATTCTCCTCCCCACCTTCCCAAACTATCAGGCAAAAAAATTTCACTAAGCCCCAGCTAATTTTTCCTTCCTGCTTGATATTTTTCACTATCTGCGCAGAAAAAGTTTGTTACAAACTTTGTAACATGTATTACAAACTTTGTAATATGTGTTACAAACTTTCTAACATGTGTTACAAAGTTTGTAATAAAAATTATCTTGCTGATAATGAAAACTATCTTGCTGATAATGAAAACTATCTTGCTGATAGTGAAAATTATCTTAGGGATAATTGGGCAGAAATGAGGGTACCTCGTGACTATGATGTGCATTTTACGCCCTGCAGATAACGACTGAACCCATCACTGGTGTAGGGTTGCAAAAGCAAACTATACACAACTAACGGATTAATATTCAAAATAATACGGCGCTTGTGACGGGTATGCTGTTTTTTTTCAGGGTAAAAAAAAGCGTATAGGGCGACGCTCCGGTAAAACGTTTGCCGGATAAAAAAATAAAAAATGAAGAAAGGGGAATGGCTTAACGGCGCACGGCGATGCCTTCGATTTCTACCAGCCACTCGGGACGGCACACTCGGGCGAGGGTCATGAGGCAGGGTACGTCGGGAAGAAGTTTTTGCAAGCAGGCCTTGACGGCAGGATAGTCGGCAAGGTCACGTAGGTAGCAGACCATGTATTGCATGTCGGCAAGCGATGCATCGCCGTCGCGCAGCAGAGCCTCAATGTTCTGCACAAGCCGCTCCGTTTGACGCACGGCATCGCCACGATAAAGGCATTGGCCGAAACGATCAATGCTGGCAGTGCCCGAAATCAAGAGGTGGCGGCCTATGGGGAGGTTAAGCGCAGTGCCACGCTCGAATGCCACGCCATATTCATGCGTATGGTTCAGATGATCGAGAGCCTGCAAATATTTTACACCCGTTTCAGGAACGCCAGAAACGGAAAAGAAGTCTGCCGCAACGGCGGCAGAGGTATCGAAGCTCGCTCCCCCGATGCCAGTCGAGGCAATAAAATGCGTGTTCTTGGTAAGTCCTATTTCGCTGAAATACTCGTTGCGGCTCTTCACAACGGCAGCGTATTCGCGGTCAACGTCGCGCACGAAGATCCAAGTGCGGTGGCAATGGTCTGCCACGTTCATACCAAACGTTTCAAGCCAATCCTGATGCTGCAAAAAGGCGGAGCGCATCTGAGCGTCGGGGGCATTGCCCTCTCCCACCCCGCCGGCAAAACGCACGCTTTGGAAATAGAAGGCAATTTCCCCGAGTCGGGCAATCGTCTTATCAGGCGTTCCGATTTTCTGCAAAGCATCATCGCCAATCCACCATTGCTGCAATGCCACCTTGCACCCCGAAAGCGGGGGCTGCTCCACATAAGACACAAAACCCGAGTTCAGCACCTCAAGCGTCAGCCGATGTTGCTCAACTTCTGGCTGGCTGTTGGCGGCATCGCTCAAATAGACGCGCGTCATCAGCAAATGGCAGGGCGAGAGCCTGTTGTCAGACATAAAGCGCGCCACCTGGGCTTCGAGTCTCGCCAGTTGCGCTTGAAGAGATCCGCCGCCTAGCGGTTCGAAAATCGGGAAATATTCTTTGATCATAGTGTGCGATGAGGGTTGAATGCTTAGTTTCTGCGCACAAAATTACTGATTTTTGAGGAAAAGGCTTGGTTATTCCGTAACAACTTTTTACCTTTGCGGCAGTAACCAACAAAAACAGAAAAGCCTATCGACACACTTTACTTCTTAAATAGATATTATATATAATTAAAGAAGAAAGGTTTGCGTCATGAATGATTACACCTTATTGACCGACGACCAGTTGGTCAGTCTTTATGTTTCGGGGCAGGACAATGCCTTCGATGTTTTGTTGGAACGTTATAAGAATAGGCTTTACAACTACATCCTTTACATAGTCCACAAGGAAGATACGGCAGACGACCTCTTTCAGGAGACGTTTGTCAAGGCAATAGTCACCTTGCGCAATGGCAACTATCGCGCCGACGGCAAATTCTACGCCTGGCTCACGCGCATTGCCCACAACCTGCTCATCGACCACTTCCGCGACGGGCAGGCAGAGAACTTTATGACGGACGAAATGGCAGGAATGAGCATTTTCGACTCCATTCAAGTATCGGACGCCTGCAAGGAAAGCGAAATCGTGAGCGAACAGACGCTCGAAGACGTGCGCCGCCTGATTGAGCATCTGCCGGAATCGCAGAAAGAGGTGGTGAAGATGCGCTACTACCAAGACCTCAGCTTTAAGGAAATAGCCGACCTCAAAGGCATCAGCATCAACACCGCACTCGGCCGTATGCACTACGCTATCAACAATATGCGCAAAATGGCTAAGGAGCACGGACTGTTTAGCCGCGAATAAGCAGCAGCAACATACATTTAGCTGTTTGAAGCAAACAACAGACGGCGCGGGCAACACATCGTTGTCCGCGCCGTTTGCGCTATATTTCAACAGATTACTTGTTTTCCAATTCCTTTGCTGCAATGGCCTGATTGGCCGTAATGGCTATCATCTTGTAGACATCGTCTACGGAGCAGCCGCGCGAAAGGTCGTTCACGGGGCGGGCAATGCCTTGGAGGATAGGACCGACTGCCGTGGCATGGCCGAGACGCTGCACGAGTTTGTAACCGATGTTGCCCACTTCGAGGTTGGGCACTACGAGCACGTTAGCCTTGCCGGCAATAGCGCTGCCCGGTGCCTTGGATGCGCCAACGGAGGGCACGAGAGCGGCATCGGCCTGCAATTCGCCGTCGATGCAAAGTTCGGGGTCCATTTCGCGGGCGATATTCAAGGCCTCAACCACCTTGTCTACAACTTCATGCTTGGCGCTGCCCTTTGTGGAGAAGCTCAGCATGGCTACGCGGGGCTCGTCGATGCCGGCAACGGCCTTTGCGGTGCGGGCGGTGCAAATGGCAATCTGTGCCAACTGGTTGGCATCGGGCATGGGCGTTACTGCCACGTCGCCCATCACGAGCACACCATTCTGTCCGCACTCGGGGGCGTGGGTGAGCAGCAGCATGACACCGCTCACGCAGGTGATGCCCGGCGAGGTCTTGATAATTTGCAGGGCGGGACGGAGCACGTCGCCCGTCGTGTTGCGTGCGCCGGCAAGCTGGCCGTCGGCATCGCCGCTCTTGATGATGAGGCAGCCGAGATAGAGCGGGTTCTTCACCAACTCGCGCGCCTCTTCAATGGTCATGCCCTTCTTCTTGCGCAGTTCGCAAAGCAGCTGCGCGTAGGCCTCTTGCTTCGGGTGGTTTTCGGGGTCGATAATCTGAGCCTTGCCGATATTTCCCAGTCCGAACTTCTGCGCCATAGCGGCGATTTCCACGGGATTGCCGAGCAGGATAAGGTCTGCCACCTCATCGGTGAGGATTTGGTTGGCAGCTTTGAGGGTACGCTCTTCCGTGCCCTCGGGAAGCACGATGCGCTGGCGGTTTGCCTTGGCACGTGTGATGAGTTGTTCTACGAGTTCCATAGTTATAATGAGATAATAATAATATTATGCGTGTACGTATGTGCCGATGTTCTCGCCGTCGAGCACCTTTTTGAGGTTGCCGTAAACGTCCATATTGAAGACGTAAATGGGCAGGCCATTCTCTTTGCACATGGCCGTTGCCGTGATGTCCATCACCTTCAAGCCACGGCTTAGCACCTCGTCGTAGGTGATTTCGTCGAACTTCGTAGCCGTGGGGTCTTTCTCGGGGTCGGCAGTATATACGCCGTCCACGCGCGTGCCTTTGAGCATCACGTCAGCCTCTATTTCAATGCCGCGCAGCGACGAGCCCGTGTCGGTGGTGAAATAGGGGCTGCCTGTGCCGCAGCTGATAATGGCTACTTCGCCGCGCTCCATGGTTTCGATGGCTTTCCATTTGGAATAAAACTCGCCGATCGGTTCCATGCGTATGGCCGTCAGCACGCGGCTCTTCACACCCTGCGCACCGAGAGCACTGCTAAGGGCGAGGGAGTTAATCACCGTGGCGCACATACCCATTTGGTCGCCTTTCACGCGGTCGAAGCCTTTGCCTGCACCGCTCAGTCCGCGAAAGATATTGCCGCCGCCGATGACGATGCCTATCTGTACGCCTGTGGCCAGCGCGTCCTTGATTTGCTCAGCGTATTGGTTGAGTCTTTGCACGTCGATGCCGTGCCCTTGTGCCCCGGCGAGGCTTTCGCCGCTTAGTTTCAGGAGTATTCTTTTGAATTTTGGCATGATTTGAAAATATTGATTTACATTGCAAAGTTACGATTTCTTGCTGTGGAATGCACACTATCACGGCAGATAACTTACTTCCTTAAATAAATATTGCCGCAAATTGCCGTCGAGGTCGCGCAAATGGAGCGTGCCGTCGGGCGCGACTGTGACTATTTCGGCCAGGAATTTGCCCTGTGCGTCGGTATACCAATACCTGCCGTCGCGGCGATACATTCTGCCAATATATTCTTCAAGCACCTGCTCGCCCTGATTGTTTTGAAGCAGGCCGTAGTAATGCTCAAAGCGTTGCAGGAGGTAGCGCAGCACGGCGGCGCGGTCGGTCTCCTTACCACGCACCTGATAAAAGGACACGGGGTTGGGCGCATCACCCTCAAACGACTTTTGATTGATGTTCAAACCGATGCCGATGATGCTACGGCTGATTGTACAGCCGCAAAGCGTGTGCTCGAGCAACATGCCACATACCTTATTATCATTTATATATATATCGTTCGGCCACTTGACGCAGACCTCGCATTTGCAATATTTCTGCACCGTGTCCGCCACCGCCAAAGCCGTGCCTGCCGAGAGCAGGAACTGCTTGTCGGGGGTGAGGAACGAGGGGTGCAGGCCGATGCCGAGCAAAAGGTTTGCCTGCGCCGCACTTTCCCACACCGTACCCTTTTGCCCATGCCCCGCCGTTTGATAGTCGGCCGTGACAAGCAAGAACTCGGCAGTTTGCGCTTCGGAATCATCGTCTTTCAAAAAGGACATCGTAGAATCAAGCTGCGCAAAATGCCGGTGTTGCCAGCGCGACGAGGGCAGGCGCAAGCCATAAAGCAGTTTCTGCGGCAGCGACTTTACGGTTTCGCCGTAGGCGTGGCGGGCGAGTTGCTCTATCAAATCGTCGTTTACATCGCTATCGAAATACACATCGTTCCAATGCTGCTTGTTCCAATGCCAGGCGGGACGAATGCCGTCGTAGTGCTCGCGCAGTTCGGCGGCATATTCCGGCTCGCATTTCATACAAACCAGTTCCGTGCGTTCGAGGCTGAGCGCGGCGAATATCTTGCCGGCAATCCTATATACAAGGTAATCGGGGCCAAAAGGCTCATCCTCCGTCACATCAGTAAAGCCCAGCAGGAGGGCGCGCATTGTTTCAATATTCATACCAAACGAGAAAAATCTTTATATTGGGGGCTGCGGTTGTGGCGTACGGTTTCCGGGGTATAGGCATCGCGCAGATGAGTTATCTTGAAAGGCGGCTGGGAGCCTACAACCGTTATGATGTCGAAGCGGTATGGCGCATCCAGCCTGTTTTCCGAAAGATATGCCAGCGCAGCTTTCACAAGGTGCTCCTGCTTGCGCATATCCACGGCAAATTCAGCCGGCGCGAACTGCTCGTTGCGCCGCGTCTTGACTTCCACGAAGACAATTTCGCCAAACCATTCGGCAATGATGTCCACTTCGAGATGCCCGCTGTGCCAGTTGCGCTCCAAGATGCGGTAATTGCGCTTGGAGAGATAGGTGCAAGCTTCTTGCTCGCCGAGTATGCCAAACTCATTGTGCAGTGCCATGACGCGCTAACGCTTTTTCTTGAAAAAATCTTTCATCAGCGCGGCGCATTCTTCTTCCATCACGCCTGCCGTGACCTCGGTCTTGGGGTGCAGGGCATCTGGGGCGTAGACGCTGAACCCGCGCTTGGGGTCGGACGCGCCGTAAACGAGCCTACCGAGCTGCGCCCAGCCGAGTGCGCCGGCACACATGGTGCAAGGCTCCACGGTGACGTAGAGCGTGCATTCGTTGAGGTATTTGCCGCCCAAATGGTTGGCTGCTGCGGTTACTGCCTGCATTTCGGCGTGCGCCGTCACGTCGGTGAGGGTTTCCACAAGATTGTGTGCGCGGGCAATGATGCGGTCTTTGCAGACCACCACCGCGCCCACAGGCACTTCGTCGCGACTGAACGCCGCCTTTGCCTCATCGAGGGCTTTCTTCATGAAATATTCGTCGGGCATGGGGATAAGAGTTTTCCGGATGTTCCGGATAATCCGGATAATCCGGAACTTCCGGAATATCCGGAATATCCGGGCTAATGGTTTCTAAGGGCATCGAGCTCGCGGCGAAGGCTGGCAAGCTCGGCTTTGAGTTGGGCGTTTTCTGCTTCGAGGCGGGCGATGATTTGCTTCAGAGTGCCGCGCATATCGAGGCGGGCAGCAGTCATGCGCTCTTTAATGCCGCCCTCCGTGACAAATTCCTTGTCGCGCTTCTGTATAAAAGTAGTCATTGCCCTATCCACCATGTGACACAGGCAAATGGCGGTGTTGCAAATCTCTTCGTCCGTCCAGCGAAGATAAAACGGGCGATAGTCCTTGTCGTCGCTGTATTGCTTGCAAAAGGCACGCAGTTTATTGAACCGCTCTTTGGCGGCGGCATCAGGGCTGGCAGCCCATTCGGGAAGCCCATGCTCTTTCAGGTAATCCTGATAATCTTCGAGCAATTCGCGATTGGAGCCTTGGGCAATGCCGAGCAACCTTATCTCAACTTCAAAACTGGTCTGCCCATCCGTAAGCCCTTCGGCAATGTTCTGCTTCACGGAACGCGCCGACTGTACCATCTGGTCTACCGTGCGGTCGCCATATCGCGGCAGGAAACGCTTGCAGAATACTTTCGTAAGCTGCACGAGCACATCGCTCTTACGGTAGAAGAACAATTCCTGATAGTGCGTGGGCTGTCTGAGCACACTCGGCGTGCCGTCGTCATAGCGGCGCAAATTCTCGGGCGTTGCAGGCATATTATATATTATTTATGTAAATCAGCAAGCCGCGCCTTGTGCTACGCCTTTCATGCTCAAAGCCACGCGCCCGCGCTCTTCGTCGATTTCGAGCACGCGCACATTGACCTGCTGGCGCAGCTTGACCACCTGCGCAGGGTCTTTGACGTAGCGATCCGCTATTTGCGACACGTGGACCAAGCCTTTCACCTTGATACCGAGGTCTACGAAACAACCGAAGTTGGTGATATTCGTCACAACGCCAGGCAGCACCATGCCTTCTTCGAGGTCTTCGATAGAATGTACGCTTTCGGCAAAGGTAAATTCCTTGGCCGTGCCGCGCGGGTCGCGCCCGGGCTTGTCCAGTTCGGCCATAATGTCGTTGAGCGTGGGCAATCCCACATCGGCAGAGCAATATCGCTGCAAGTCTACCTTGCCGCGTGCCTCGGCACTGCCTATAAACTGCTGCACGGTGCAGCCTGCGTCCGCCGCCATAGCAGATACGAGTTTGTATCGCTCGGGGTGCACGGCCGTATTGTCGAGCGGGTTGTCGCCGCCCGAGATGCGCAAGAAACCGGCACACTGCTCAAAGGCTTTCTGGCCGAGGCGCGGCACGTCGAGCAGCTGGCGGCGGTTGGCAAACGCGCCGTGCTGCGTGCGGTAGTCCACAATATTTTTTGCCAAAACCGGCCCAAGCCCCGCCACGTAGGTAAGCAGATGCGTGCCGGCGGTGTTGAGGTTCACGCCCACGGTATTCACGCAAAGTTCCACGGTGCGGTCGAGCGTCTTTTTAAGCGCGCCCTGATCCACATCGTGCTGATACTGCCCCACTCCGATGGCCTTCGGGTCGATTTTCACGAGCTCCGCCAAAGGGTCTGCCAAGCGGCGGCCGATAGACACCGCGCCGCGCACCGTGACATCGTAATCGGGGAATTCCTCCCGCGCCGTCTTGGAGGCGGAATAGACCGATGCGCCGTCCTCGCTCACGAGGAACACGGCCACATCTTTCAAATGCAGGTCGCGCACCAGTTCCTCGGTTTCGCGCCCCGCCGTGCCGTTGCCGATGGCAATGGCCTCTATTTTATATTGCTCGCAAAGCGTACGCACCTTTATCGAGGAGCGGGCATACTCGCCGCGCGGCGGGTGGGGATAGATGGTTTCGTTGTGGAGCAGCATGCCGTGGCTATCGAGGCAAACGACCTTACACCCCGTGCGGTAGCCGGGGTCGATGCCCATAATGCGCTTTTCGCCGAGCGGGGCGGCGAGGAGGAGCTGGCGCAAGTTTTCGGCAAACACGCGTATAGCCTCTTCGTCGGCTTTTTGCTTGCCCAAGGCTGCAAACTCCGTTTCAATCGAAGGGCGAAGCAGCCGCTTGTAGGCATCTGCCACTGCCAACTCTACCTGTTGGGCTGCGGCGGAGCCAGGACGCACGAAACGGCGTGCCACACGCGAGCGGCAATCGTCGTCGTCGGCAGGAAGGATGCTTACTTTGAGAAAACCCTCCGCCTCACCGCGCAGCATGGCAAGCATACGGTGCGAAGAGCAGCGGCGCAAGGGCTCTTGCCAATCGAAATAGTCGCGGAATTTAGCGCCTTCCTCTTCCTTGCCTTTAACTACTTTGGAGCGCACCACGGCCGTAAGCTGATAAGAGCGGCGCACCGACTGACGCGCCTGCTCGTCCTCGTTCACGTGCTCGGCAATGATGTCGCGCGCGCCGCTGAGCGCGGCCTCCACATCGGGCACTTCGTCATTGAGAAATTGCCGCGCCGTGCGCTCGGGATTATCGTACGGACGTTTCAGAAGGCTATCCGCCAAAGGCTGCAAACCCTTCTTTCGGGCCGCCTCGGCGCGGGTTTTGCGCTTCGGTTTGTAAGGCAGATAGAGGTCTTCGAGCTGGTCAGCGTCCCAGCAACCGGCAATGCGCTGGCGCAGTTCGGGCGTGAGTTTGCCCTGCTCTTCAATCGTGTTAAGGATATATTCCCGGCGGTGCACCAGTTCTTCGAGTTTTTCGCAACTATCGTTGATTTCGGCAATCTGCACCTCGTTCAGTCCGCCCGTCGTCTCTTTGCGGTAGCGGCTGATAAAGGGAATGGTGGCACCGCCTTTGAGCAGGTTCACCGTACCTGCCACCTGCCGCTCACGCAAACCTAACTTTTTGGCAATAAGACCGACAATCATCTCATCGGTTGCGGCGGCAGTGATATTTTCATTCGTGTTTTCCATGACAAATAAGGTTCAGGGCAGAAATCTGCCGCACAGAAACAATTCCCTGTGCGGCAGATTTTTATTTATATGCCGATTAAGGCAAAAATATCTACGTTATTTGAGCCGCGAGAGGGCTTCCTTGATGCGGCGAATAGCTTCAACGATGTTCTCATCGCTTGTAGCGTAACTCATGCGGAAGCACTCGGGCGAGCCAAAAGCATCGCCGCCCACCGTTGCCACGTGACCCTCTTCAAGAAGATACAGGGCGAGGTCGGAGGACGAGTTGATGGCCTGGTTGCCGTCGGTCTTGCCGAAATAGCTGCTGCATTTGGGGAAGAGGTAGAACGCGCCGTGGGGGTCGTTCACTTCGAGACCAGGGATTTGGCGCGTGAGTTCCACGATGAGGTTCTTGCGGCGCAAGAAAGCCTGGCGCATCTCTTCCACGCACTCCTGCGGACCGCTGAAAGCAGCCACTGCCGCCATCTGGCTCACGGAGCAAGGGCCGCTGGTGTACTGCCCTTGCAGTTTGTTCATCGCCTTTGCCAAAGCCAAGGGCGCGGCGGAGAAACCGATGCGCCAGCCTGTCATGGCATACGCCTTCGACACGCCGTTGATCACCACCGCGCGCTCCTTCATGTCGGGCAAAGATGCGATGGAAGCGTGCGCACCGACGTAGTTGATGTGCTCATATATCTCGTCGCTGATCACCGTAACCTGCTCGTGCCGGCGCAGCACCTCGGCAAGGGCTGCCAGTTCCGTGGCGCTGTAAACGCTGCCCGTGGGATTGCTGGGCGAGCAAAGGATAAGGGCGCGGGTGCGCTCGGTGATGGCCGCTTCGAGTTGGGCGGGCGTTATCTTGAAATCTTGCTCAATGGTGGCTTCCACAAAGACGGGCTTGGCACCTGCGAGCAGCACCATTTGCGGATAGCTCACCCAATAGGGCGCGGGGATGATTACTTCGTCGCCCTCGGAAGCCAGTGCCATGACTGCGTTGCACACGGCCTGCTTCGCACCGTTCGACACGGTGATTTGCGCGGCATCGTATGCCAAGCCGTTTTCGCGGAGCAGCTTTTGGCAGATGGTTTCGCGGATAGCGGCATAACCGGGCACGGGAGAATAGCGTGAGAAATTCTCGTCGATGGCTTTGTGCGCAGCCTCCTTGATATGGTCGGGCGTGTTGAAGTCGGGCTCACCGACGGAAAGGTTTATCACGTCCACGCCCTGAGCTTTAAGCTCTGCGCTCTTTTGCGACATGGCCAAAGTGGCCGACGGCGCAAGGCGGTTGACTGTTGCTGAAAGTTCCATTATATTTCAAATTTATTATTTGCGGCTTTCGCCAAAAAATCTCAGCAAATAGATGAAGAGGTTAATGAAATCGAGGTAGAGCGAGAGGCTGCCGAGGAGGGCGATTTTCTCTGCGCCTTCCTTATCTCCATGTTCTTGGAGCATCTGCTTGATGGACTGCGTGTCGTAGGCCGTAAGCCCCACAAAGATTACCACGCCGGCATAATTCAGGATAAGCGTCAAGCCCTCGGCTTTCATGAAGATGTTGACCACCGTGGCGATAATCAGCCCGATGAGGAGCATGAATAAGATGCGCCCCATTGCCGAGAGGTCGCGCTTCGTGACAAAGCCGAAGAGGCTCATCGCGCCGAAGGTGCCGGCGGTAATCAGGAAGGTCGTGGCAATGGACTGCTCGGTGTAGGCGAGTAAGATGAAGGAGAAGAACACGCCGTTCATGATAGAATATATCACGAACATTAGGCTCGCCGTGACAAACGACAGGCTCATAATCCTTGAGCTGAGCACGAACACAAGCACGAGTTCACCGATGAACAGACCCCAGAAGGCAATCTGGTTAGAGACGATGGCATAAAGGATTGCGGGGCTGCTGGCCACGTAGTACGCCGTCATGCCCGTAACGACCAGTGCCAGCGTCATCCACAGATAGACCTTTGACATAAGGGCTGGAAAAGACAATGCGCTGCTTTGCGCACGCTCTTCTACTTGGTTGTAAAAGTTGTTTTCCATTGTTTTGATGTTATGTTGGATTATTAGTAGACGAGTAAACGAGTAGACAAGTAAACGAGTTTATTAGTAGACAAGTAAACGAGTAGACAAGTAAACGAGTAGACAAGTAAACGAGTAAACAAGAGATTTATAGGTGCAAATTATGCCCCATGCGCTTCTTCTTAGTTTCGAGATAGCGGCGGTCGTAGGGGTTGGGCGTGATTTCGATGGGAATGTTCTCTGTGATTTCAAGGCCGTAGGCTTCCAGTCCCACACGCTTAACGGGATTGTTTGTGATGAGCTTCATCTTATGCACGCCGAGCAGACCGAGGATTTGCGCCCCCACGCCATAGTCGCGCTCGTCGGGGTCGTAGCCGAGGTGCACGTTGGCGTCTACCGTGTCGTAGCCCTGCTCCTGCAACTTATAGGCGGCAATCTTCGCCATCAGGCCGATGCCGCGCCCTTCTTGGTTGAGGTAGAGGATAACGCCCTTGCCGGCTTCGTCTACCATCTTCATAGCGCGGTGCAGCTGCTCGCCGCAGTCGCAGCGCTTGGAGCCGAAGATGTCGCCGGTCATGCAGGATGAATGCACGCGCACGGGGATTGCCTCGTCTTCTTCCCATTCGCCCTTGATGAGGGCAATGTGCTCGAGGCGGTTGTTCTTCTGGCGGAAGGGGATAAGGCGGAAATGACCGTACTCTGTGGGCATGTCCACCTCCTCGCCTTTCTCTACGAGGCACTCGTTTTTAAGGCGGTAGGCAATGAGGTCTTTGATTGTGATGATGTTAAGCCCCTCGCGCTTGGCAAATTCCTGCAGTTGCGGCATACGCGCCATGGTGCCGTCGTCGTTGAGTATTTCAATGAGGCAGGCGGCAGGCGTGAGCCTGGCGAGGCGGGCGAGGTCAACGGCTGCTTCGGTGTGTCCGGCGCGGGCCAGCACTCCCCTATCCTGCGCGTAAAGCGGATTGATGTGTCCGGGGCGTCCGAAGTCCTCGGGCTTGCGGGCGGGGTCGGCAAGGGCGCGGATGGTGGCGGCGCGGTCGTGGCAGCTAACGCCCGTGGTGCAGCCTTCGAGCAGGTCGATAGTTACGGTAAAGGGCGTGCCGAGCATACTGGTATTGGTTTGCACCTGATGCTCCAGTTCGAGCTGGCGGCAACGCTCGTTGGTGATGGGAGCGCATAGCACGCCGCGCCCGCAGCGCAGCATGAAGTTCACAGCCTCGGGGGTGGCGAGTTCGGCGGCCATAATAAGGTCGCCCTCGTTTTCGCGGTCTTCATCGTCAACCACGATGACGAATTTGCCGGCTTTAAAATCTTCTATTGCCTCATCGATAGAGGCGAGACGGAATTGTTCCATATATATATAATAATGTATGATCGAATTTTTTTCAACGCATTGGAGGATCCACAGGTTTTATGATGGGCTTTCCGCGCTGCGGTATAGCCGCTTTTCTGCCGTCGGGGCTTTCGGGCGGGGCGAACTGTTCTGGCTTTGCCGCCGTATCTTCGGGCGCGGAGAGTTCGGGGTAGTAGTAGCTGGCGCTTGCCGACCGCTCGCGCACCAAGATGTAAATGGCCGCCGCAACAGCTATCAGGGCAAACGCAATGAGCACGATGCGCCGCGCCTTGCGGCCGAGGCGGAGGCGAAGCCTATTGCGCCCCTTGCTGTCGTCGGCTGCGGAATCGTCGGCCTCCTCGGCTGCGGCATTGCCTGCAATGAGGCCTTGCAAGCGGTCGCACACTTTTACCACCGTCTGCAAATCTCGCTGCAGGCGCAGGCGGAAACGCCAAATGCGCAGATAGAACAGCAAGCCTATCGGCAGCAAGATGCCCGCCGCCACGTTGAGTTTGCCATTACGGAAGGGCGAGGTGTGGGCGTGCTCGAAGATAATGGGCAGGCGGTTAAGTTGCTGCAACTCTTTGTAGGACTTGCTATTGGAAAGGTCCTCGACAATCTCTTCCATTTCGGCAGAAATAGCCGCCACGCGCTCGTCGGGGCGCGAACGAAAGAAGATGTCAATATAATTGGGCGCGAGGAGGAGTTTGTTCTCCTGCATATAGGCCTGGCACTCTGCTTTTAGTTTTTCAAGCCGCGCGGGCAATAGGTCGTAGTGCGGGTCGTCGATGATGACCTCCTTGCGGAACAAATGGCGCGAGGAGCGCAGTCCGAGGAGTTTTACGAAGAACGACTTATAGAGTTCGGAGTTGAACACCACGGAGTCCTTGTTGGCCTTATAGGTGAAGAACACGCCGAAAGGCACGAGGGCCACGGTGCTAATCCACATGCCGTAGACCATGTTCCACTCGCCGTCGCGCGCCATCTTCATGCCCGAAGTGTTGATGATGTAATAAATGATAAAGATTGCGACAGAGATGACCGTCGGCAAGCCCAAACCGCCTTTGCGTATGATTGCGCCGAGCGGTGCGCCCACAAAGAAGAAGATGAGGCAGGCGAGCGACAATGCCATTTTCTGATGCCACTCAATCCAGTGGCGGCGTATGTCTTTCTCGCCATTTGCCAGCACCTGGCTTTTCCATTCGAGATCGGCGCGGAAGGACACCACGTTGTTTTGCGCCATGCGCATCACTTGCTGCCTTTTCGCGTCGGGCAACTGCGCCGCCAATGAGTCGAAGGGTACTTGGCGTGAGGTGTTGCTTATCGTTTCGAGTTTCTTTGCGTCGAGCTCCGGCCTTTTATAATATTGCATACAAGCCATTTTATAATGCTCCTTGCCGAGGCTGTCCAGTTCGTGTGAAATAGAATCCACGCTATGCTCTATTTGCGCCATATTCTTGGCAGAGGGCATACCCGAGAGCAAGTCCTTGTCGAGCATATTGAAATTGCTGTCGAAGTCTATGAGCAGTTCCTTGTGCTGGAACGTTTCGCGGTCGTAGGGCGAATTGGCACCGCGCGTCGGCGCAGCACCGCCCGATTGCAGGTTTTGGAATTGCTCGCCGCTCCAGAGCGAGAGCTTGAGGTGGAGCTTGTCGCGCGTCATTTCCATGCGCCCCGAGTCGGCCAGCACGATTTGCGCCTTCTCGAAACCTTGGTCGGTCTTGTAGATAATCACGCCGTAGAGCATGCCCGTTTCGGCGTTCTTCTCTTCAACGTAAAGGTTCACGTTGGTCACGCCACTGTAAAAAGTGCCCTCGGGGATTTCCACGGCGGGTGACTGCTGCTTCATGCTGATGAGCAGCGTGCGCAGGTTAATCTGCGCCTTGGGAGAAAAGTTGTTTTGAAAATAAAACGCCACGCCCGTCATCAGCACCGCGAACAGGATAATGGGGCGCATAATGCGCAGCAGGGGCACGCCGGCGGCCTTCATGGCGAGCAGCTCGAGGCTTTCGCCCATATTGCCGAACGTGATGAGCGAGGAAAGGAGAAAGGCCAGCGGCAGGGCCTGCGGCACAAGCGTCTGACCCATGTACCAGAAGAACTGCGCGAGGATTTCAAACGATAGGCCCTTGCCGATCAGTTCGTCCACATAGCGCCACGTGAACTGCATCATAAAGACGAAGAGGCAGATAAAGAATGCGCCGAAAAAGACAAGCAGGAACTTTTTCAGAATAAAGCTATCTAACTTCTTTATGATGGTCATTGGCCGTGAGGGAGAGATTATCGGGATAAGCCGCAAAAAAATCGAAGCGGCACTAAACACTGCAAAATTACAACTTTTTCGCCTTATCCTATAAGCAAAGCAGAAAATATTGCGGCGGGCGGGCGGCGGTTTGAATATTTGTTCTTTTACATGCACCTTTGGCGGCTCGGCAATTCATGTATACTTAATTGCGCTCGCTTGTACGAAAATTGCACTATGTTTGCAAAACATGATATATGCCCAACTTGCGAATCCCAACTACAAACGAGTTATAGAATATCTCATCATGCCTTTTTCTTCAAAAAACCTTTTTTATCAGCAAAACAGCAGGCAAGGCCTTTGCTAATTCAAACGAAAGCAAATTATTTCACCGCAAAACGCCTCACTTCTTGCGCACGCTTTGCAAATAATCGGACAAAGAAAGATTTTCGTAACGCTCGAAGCAGCCTACCGCCGTCTTGAGCGTTCGGAAGCCCACGCGGTCCACCTGACGGAGGTCGGTAATCGCGCCCTCGTCTATCATCTTGCGCAGCTCTGCCACGCGGTAACGGCTGATGTACTCGTGGACATCGTTGTAGCCCTGCGAGCGCAGGCATTGCAGCACGAGGTGGCGGTTGAAGCCGGAGAGGCGGCAAAGCTTGTCGCGCGTGAAGAGCACATCGGTAAATGGTTTCTCTTTCTGCATGAGATATTCCAACGCCTCGAAGCGCACGAGGTTGGCGCGGTTGAAGTCGTCGGTCTCGGAAATGGTGAGCTCTGCTTCCGTGGGCGGCGCGGCTATCTCGCGGATAACGGGATAGGACATGGAGTCGAGCACGGGGCGCATGATTCGGAAGAAGAGAAACATGTTGACGACGGTGAAGAAGAGGATATATATGGTAAGCCCGATGAGATTGAAATTGAGCGTCAGGATAACGAAGTAAAGACTCACGATGCCGAGCGCCGTGCCATAGGCTATGAGGTCGCGCGGAAGTTCGAAGCGGCGCATCAGGCGATGGGGCAGGAGGAAGATGTTGGCGATGTAGTAGCCCGAAAGCCCCAAGGCGGCGAAGCGCAGCAGTATGTCGCCGCTGAGGAGGTATTGCCCCACATCGCTCAGCTCGTACACGCGTGCAAAACCGCTGCCGAGTAGCGCACCCAATATATATATAAATATGAGCGCCAGTGCCGGCGAGGCGTATTTCCACATTCTGCCCCATTGCAGGTAGCCGGGCATGCACAGCCCCAAGGGATAGATGCTTTGCAGGTAGGAGCAGGCGAGCAGGTAGATGAGCAAAGCGGGGTGGAGAAAGCCCAGCGAGGGGATTTCGCGGGTGAAGACAAAGAACAATGCGCCGCAATACATGAGGCAGATGAGCAGCATGATCCACGCCTGCGAAAGGTAGTTGACGCTGCGCCGCGCGAAGCGGAACATCACGAGGCTCATCATGAGGTGAGCCGTGGCGGCAAACTCTATGGTAACGATGGTAAGGGTATGCATAGCGGGGAAGGGGCGTTAGATTACAAGCAAATTTATTAAAATCTTTTTTTCTTATAGGAAAGTTGTAGGAAATTTATTAGTACTTTTGCAAAAGTTTTGACTAATAGCCTATATGGACAGCAAAGTCTTCACGATAGATATCGATGAAATAGTGCGCGGCAAGGCGGGCGCTAAGGCGCGGTTCGTGCCGCGCTTCGTGCTGTCGTGGCTCAAGCGCATCATTCATCAAAACGAGGTGAACGAGTTCATTCTCGGCGAGGGCGACAAGCAGGGCATGCCGTGGCTGGACGACTGCATGGAATATCTCGGCACGACGCTCAACGTGAAAGGGCTTGAAAACCTGCCCGACGACAGCGACGGCCGCCTCTTCACCTTTGTCTCCAACCACCCGCTCGGCGGCCCCGACGGCGTGGCGCTCGGCCACTTGCTGGGACACCGCTACGGCGGGCGCATCAAATATCTCGTAAACGACCTTCTGATGAACCTCCACGGCCTCGCGCCGTTCTTTGTGCCTATCAACAAGACGGGCAAGCAAAGCCGCGACTTCCCGCGGCTGGTGGAGGCGGTGTTCAACAGCCCGAACCACATCATCATGTTCCCCGCCGGGCTTTGCTCGCGCCGCATCGGCGGACAAATCCACGACCTGCCCTGGCAAAAGACATTCATCACGAAGAGCGTGGAGACGCAGCGCGACATCGTGCCCATACGCTTCAACGGGCGCAACTCGGATTTCTTCTACCGCATCGCGAACGTAGGCAAGCGGTTGGGACTGAAATTCAACATCGCCATGCTCTATCTTGTGGACGAACTTTACAAGAACCGCGGCAAGACGTTTGACGTGACCATTGGCAAACCTATCCCCTACTCTACTTTCGACAAAAGCCGCAAGCCACAGGAATGGGCGGCGTACGTTGAAGACATTGTTTATAAATTATAGTAGTCGAGTTGACGAGTAAACAGAACTGTAAAAAAAGCCCCTAATATGCTCCCTATAATACCTCCCGTAGACCGCGACTTGCTGGCGGCAGAGCTTACGCCCGAGCGGCGGTTGCGTGCCACCAATAAGGCAGGCAACGAAATCTATGTGTTCAAAGCCGAAGAAGCGCCCAACGCCATGCGCGAGGTGGGACGCTTGCGCGAGATTGCCTTCCGCGCAGCCGGCGGCGGAACGGGAAAGGACTGCGACATCGACGAGTTCGACGGCGGCGAAACGCCTTACTACCAGTTGATTGTTTGGAGCCCCGAAGACCGCCAAATCTTGGGCGGCTACCGCTTCCTGCCGGGCAGGGAGATGAAGCTCAACGCCGAGGGGCAGCCCATGCTCGCCACGACGCACATGTTCCATTTCTCGCAGGAGTTTATTGACACCTACTTGCGCGATACGGTGGAGTTGGGCCGATCGTTCGTGACGCTCGAATACCAGAGCACGCGCCTCCTGAGCAAAGGGCTCTTCGCGCTCGACAACCTTTGGGACGGTCTCGGCGCGCTCACGGTGGTCATTCCGGGGCTGAAATACTTTTTCGGCAAAATGACGATGTATCCGTCGTTCAACCGTCCCGCCCGCGACATGATTCTCTATTTCCTTAAAAAGCACTTCGGCGACAAAGACGCGCTCGTCGAGCCTATCACTCCGCTTACCCTCGACACGCCGGAGGAGGAATTGCGGGCCATTTTCGTGGAAGATGACTTCAAGAGCGACTACCGCATTCTCAACACGGCCGTGCGCCGCCTCGGCTTCAACATTCCGCCGCTGGTGAACGCTTATATGGGCCTCAGCCCCACGATGCGCGTGTTCGGCACGGCCGTGAACCATGAATTCGGCAACGTGGAGGAGACGGGGATCCTGATTGCCGTGAACGAGATTTTGGAAGAAAAGCGCATGCGCCATATCGACACCTTCGCCACGGAGCACCCCGAGAGCATGGAGTTTTTCGCCGATTTGTTCCAAAAGAACGGCGAGTAGCGGCGCGGGCTTATTATTTGACAATTAAATATATTATATATGTACAGAACAAAAACTTGCGGAGAACTCCGTATAAATAATGTCGGCGAAAGCGTAACGCTTGCCGGCTGGGTGCAGCGCGTGCGCAAGATGGGCGGCATGACGTTTGTCGACCTGCGCGACCGCTACGGCATCACGCAACTCGTGTTTAACGAAGAGACCAACGCCGACTTGTGCGCTCAGGCCAACAAACTGGGGCGCGAATACGTTATCCAAGTGGTCGGCACCGTGGGCGAACGCTATTCTAAGAACGACAAGATGCCGACGGGCGACATTGAAATCACCGTGACCGCGCTCACCGTGCTCAACGCCTCGGACGTGCCGCCTTTCACCATCGAGGAGAACACCGACGGCGGCGACGAACTGCGCATGAAGTACCGCTATCTCGACTTGCGCCGCGAAGTGGTGCGCCGCAACCTGGAACTGCGCCATAAATTCTGCCTCGCCGTGCGCCATTTCCTCGACGAGAAAGGTTTCCTCGAAATCGAAACGCCCGTGCTCGTGGGCTCTACGCCGGAGGGCGCGCGCGATTTCATCGTTCCCTCGCGCATGAACCCCGGCCAGTTCTACGCCCTGCCGCAAAGCCCGCAGACGCTCAAGCAGCTGCTCATGGTGGCAGGCATGGACCGCTATTTCCAAATCGTGAAATGCTTCCGCGACGAAGACCTCCGCGCCGACCGCCAGCCAGAGTTCACGCAGATTGACTGCGAAATGAGCTTTGTGGAGCAGGACGATATTATCAACACCTTTGAGGAAATGGCCAAGTATCTCTTCAAAGAGGTACGCGGCTACGACCTCGGCGATGCGCCTTTCCTGCGCCTGCCCTGGCACGAGGCGATGCGCCGCTTCGGCAGCGACAAGCCCGACATGCGCTTCGGCATGGAGTTTGTCGAGGTGATGGACGTGCTGAAAGGCACGGGCGAGTTTGGCGTGTTCAACGAGGCGGCCTATATCGGCGCGATTGTGGCCGAAGGCTGCGCTTCCTATACGCGCAAGCAGTTGGACGAACTGACCAACTTTGTGAAGTCGCCGCAAATCGGTGCGAAGGGCCTTGTTTACGCCCGCGTCGATGAGCAGGGCAATGTGAAGAGCTCCGTAGATAAGTTCTACGCACCCGAAGTGATGCAGCGTCTCAAAGAGTTCACCGGCGCGAAGCCCGGCGACCTTATCCTGATGATTTCGGGTCCCGACGCCATGAAAGCGCGCAAGCAGCTCTGCGAACTGCGCCTCGAAATGGGCAGCCGCCTCGGCTTGCGCGACAAGAATAAGTTTGCCCTGCTTTGGGTGGTTGACTTCCCGATGTTCGAGTGGAGCGAAGAAGAAGGCCGCCTCATGGCGATGCACCACCCGTTCACCTCGCCGAAGCCCTGCGACATTCCGAAACTCGACACCGACCCCGCCTCCGTCCTTGCCGATGCCTACGACATGGTGTGCAACGGTGTGGAAGTGGGCGGCGGCAGCATCCGTATCCACGACGCCGAACTGCAAGCAAAGATATTCAAGACATTAGGTTTCACGCCGGAGCGCGCCAAGGAGCAGTTTGGCTTCCTGATGAACGCCTTCAAGTATGGCGCACCGCCCCACGGCGGCTTGGCTTACGGCCTCGACCGCTGGGTTTCGCTCTTCGCCGGCCTCGACAGCATTCGCGACTGCATCGCCTTCCCGAAGAACAACTCCGGCCGCGACGTGATGCTCGACGCTCCTTCCTTCGTAGACCAGAAACAGCTCGACGAACTGATGCTGGACATTGTGAAAGAGTAAAATTATTAGTAAACGGGCATACAAGTAAACGCGTTTGCGCGTTTGCGCATTCATGCAATGAACCGCTTTATCCTCCATTCCGCTTATCAGCCTACGGGCGACCAGCCCGAAGCCATACAGCAACTTGTAGCAGGTGCGTCGTCCGGCGCACCTGCTCAAGTGTTGCAGGGCGTTACCGGCTCGGGAAAGACGTTTACCATTGCAAACGTCATCGCGCAGCTGAACAAGCCCACGCTCGTGCTTAGCCACAACAAGACGCTCGCGGCACAGCTATACAGCGAGTTCAAGGGCTTTTTCCCCGAGAATGCGGTGGAGTATTACGTTTCTTACTACGATTACTATCAGCCCGAAGCCTATATCGCTTCCACAGATACTTATATCGAGAAAGACCTTGCCATCAACGAGGACATCGACAAACTGCGCCTCGCCGCTACCTCCGCGCTGCTCTCTGGTCGCAAGGACGTGGTGGTAGTTTCGTCCGTCTCGTGCATTTACGGCATGGGAAATCCCTCTGCTTTCTACGAAAACGTCATCGAACTGAAAATTGGGCGGCAACTGAGCCTCAACGAACTCCTGCGCCGCCTTGTAGCCAGCCTCTATTCACGCAACGACGTTGCGCCCTCGGCGGGCAACTTCCGCGTCAAGGGCGACAGCGTGGATATCTACCTTGCCTATGCCGACGACATTATCCGCGTCACTTACTGGGGCGACGAAATCGACGGCATTGAGGAGATAGATGCCGAGAGCGGCGCGCGCATCGATGTTTTTGAGGAATATAAGATTTATCCCGCCAATCTTTTCCTTACCTCGAAAGATACACAGGAACTTGCCATACGGCAAATTCAGGACGACCTCGTGGCGCAAATCGCCGACTTCGAGGCCTGCGGCAAGACGCTCGAAGCAAAACGGCTGAAAGAGCGCGTGGAGTATGACATCGAAATGATACGCGAGCTGGGGCACTGCAGCGGCATTGAGAACTACTCGCGCTACTTCGACGGACGCTCGCCGGGCACGCGCCCTTATTGCCTCTTGGACTTCTTCCCCGAGGACTTTCTGATCGTCATCGACGAGAGCCACGTCAGCGTGCCGCAGATACGCGCCATGTACGGCGGCGACCGCTCGCGCAAGGAGTCGCTCGTGAACTATGGTTTCCGCTTGCCCGCCGCCTTGGACAACCGCCCGCTCACCTTCGACGAGTTCCACGAAATGGCCAAGCAGGTGATTTACATTAGTGCCACGCCGGCCGACTACGAACTGCAAGAAAGCGAGGGCGTGGTTGTGGAACAGGTGATCCGTCCCACGGGACTGCTCGACCCGCCCATAGAGGTGCGCCCCACCGACCACCCGGTCGACGACTTGATGGAAGAAATTGCGAAAGCATGCGAGGCCGATGAGCGCGTCTTGGTAACGACCCTGACCAAGCGCATGGCAGAAGAACTCACGGACTATCTTTTGAAAAACGGCATCTCCACGGCTTATATCCACAGCGACGTGGACACTTTGGAGCGCGTGCAGATTATGGAAGACCTGCGGCGGGGCATTTACAGCGTGCTCGTGGGCGTGAACCTGCTGCGCGAGGGTTTGGATTTGCCCGAAGTGGCACTTGTGGCGGTGCTCGATGCTGATAAGGAGGGCTTCCTGCGCTCTGCCCGCTCGCTCACGCAGACGGCTGGCCGCGCCGCGCGCAACGTGAACGGCCGCGTCATCTTCTACGCCAAACAAATAACGCCCTCCATGCAGCAAACCATCGACGAGACAGAACGCCGCCGCATGAAACAGCTGGCCTATAACGCCGAGCACGGCATCACGCCGCAGCAAATCAAGAAGTCGCTCGACAGCGCGTCCGACCTCACGTCGCTGCGCAAGCCCTCCGCTGCCGGCATGCAGACGCAGGCGCAGCATGGCGCGGCCGTTTCTGTAAATCCCTACGCCTTGCCCTCGGGCACCAAGTACACGGCAGCCGCAGAGGCGGAAGCCGCTTACGGCAAAAACAAGAAAAACGCTGCAGCGGAAACTCCGCAACAGCGCATCGAGCATTTGCAAAAAGAGATGAAAGCCGCCGCCGCCCGCTTCGATTTCATTCTGGCGGCGCAGCTTAGAGATGAGATGATTAGATTAAGCGAAGAGATTGGAGAATAAACGCACTATATAAGGATACCTGTCTTCACCACATCTGCATAGAGCGGATTGCTTTCATCCTCTACCAATAATACAGGTTCTATCAAATTGCTTATTTTTCTTTTAAGCTTCCACAGCAACGGCGTATCTTCAAAATAATTATCGCTCATACGCTCAACAATTACGGCGATATCTATATCGCTATCCTCCGTAAAAGCTCCCTTGCTATACGATCCATATAGATAAAGAGCCTTCAATGGCAGGTGCTCTGCAATGATTTGTTTATAATGCCGAGCCAATTCTATAGCAGTTTCTTTATCCATAATCTTAATTCATCTGTTTTCAATATCAATTCATTGCAACGAGCATCTGATAAACTTTTCATAACCTCCTACCTCCACACCACCACAAGGCTGTCAGCCTTAATGCGGGCTTTGAGGAAATCGGTGAGGCGGGTTTGCTGGTCGGCGGGCAGGGCTTTCGCTTTTTTCTTCATGCCCAGCATGGCCACCACGTAACGCTTTGAGGCGATTGTATCGGTGCGCGCCTCCACCACGTTGGCAAGGCTCAACGTCTCTATTTGCGGAAAGAGGGCGGCGAGTTCCTGTCCCATTTCTCCCGAAAGGTTTTCATAGCGCGTGTAAGCGTCCAGCCGCTGATGCAGGTCGTTGGCGCGCGCCGTTTCCGCCGCCAGTTGCTTGCGCTCTTCGCTCATGCCCGAACGCGAGGCCGTGAGTTTGTTGAGCAGCATCAAGGCACTGTCGCTTTGCTCGCCTTGAATGATGTTCAGTCCGTAAGATTTCAGTCCGTAATCCTCCATGCGCCGCTTTGCCTCTGCTATTCGCGCCGCCGGTATCTCGCGCCCCACGGCCACCACGCTTAACAAGAGGCTATCTTTGTTTACCTCGTTTGAAATAATTTGCGTGCCCGTTTGCGAAAGTTCCTTTTTCACGAAGCGGTTCACATTGTTTTCAAAAATACTCTTGCGAACGATGCCCACGGTCATAAAGAGCGAGGGCAGCACCGTGAGCAGTGCCAGCGAGAGCACCACGCGCCGCGTCTTGCGCTCCAAGGTCTGCGTGCCGAGCCGCTTGCGGTGGAAATGCAGCAGGCGCGTGCCCACGTAGGTGGAGAGGCTGATGAATACGGTGTTGATGAAAAAGAGATAAAACGCGCCGAGGAAGTAGAGGATATGCCCCGTGGCCAATCCGTAGCCCGCCGTGCAGAGGGGCGGCATAAGGGCCGTGGCGATGGCCACGCCGGGGATGACGTTGCTCTTGCCTTTCGTGCAGAGGGCGATAAAGCCTGCCGCGCCGCCGCAGGTGGCGATGAGCACGTCGTAGATAGTCGGCGTGGTGCGAGCCAGGAGTTCCGACTGCGCGTCGCTCAGCGGCGTGATGAGGAAGTAGACCATCGCCGTCAGCACGCTGATGAGCGTGGCCACGCCGAAGTTGCGGCCAGAACGTTTAAGCAACTCGAGGTCGCCGATGCCCACGGCCAGCCCCATGCCAATGATGGGTCCCATGAGCGGCGATACGAGCATCGCACCTATAATCACCGCCGTGGAGTTGACGTTCAGGCCGAGCGAGGCGATAAAGATGGCGAAAATCAGCACCCACAGCGTGGAGCCCCGGAAGCTCACGCCCTCGCTTATTTCCTTGATAATCTCTTCTTCGTTCTCTACGGAGAACTTGAAAAACTCTTTGGCACGCGTCCACAACAGTTCAAACTTTGGCATAGTTGTATATATAAATATTGTACACTTAGAAACACAGAAAATCTCCCCAAGAGGCGGCAGACGGCATCTCGGCTTAATACATAATGCAAAGGTACGGCAAAATATCTCCTTTCTGCTATTACAAGACCCTAAACTTTGCATTTAACCCCAACGTTTGTGCCTGGAAGGCAATAACGTTGGGTTTATTTGCCCACGAATTTCACGAATTTACACGAAACATTCTCAATTGTTTTAATGGCGACCTGATAGGTCGCACGAATTTTCACTAATTCAACGTTGTGCAAAACGCTCGTTAAATGGTTGGGGCGGGCTGTAAGCCCAATTGTTGCCCTTAGCCCAGGGCAGCGCCCTGGGGGAACGTAGACCGCGATTGATACATTCGGCATTTTTGCGCCTGCGCAAAAATGCCAC
>SAMEA3663013__coassemble_459_pt1 | contig 40855 bp, 31 predicted proteins | sample SAMEA3663013__metabat2_low_PE_021 | metagenome-assembled genome bin SAMEA3663013 (sample SAMEA3663013) | pig gut metagenome | biome: pig gut; feature: pig-associated habitat; material: faeces | place: France | collected 2012
CATTACGCCCTTAACGCCACACGGGGCGTTGCCCCTCATAAAGCAGGTTGCTCTTACAGAGCGCGACACTTTAATCAATGCAACATCGTTCCCCCAGGGCGCTGCCCTGGGCTGAGTGCAGCAATTGGGCTTACAGCCCGCCACACTTGTGCAGCCAACGCAGTGAAACATGCATTTATATGAACGTTTGTGCAAGGCGAGCGCAGAGACCTCCGCGCTCGCTTGCTCGGCGTCTTACCAGCAAAAAGCAAGTGTTTTAGCACAAAAGGGCACTTTTTGCAAAGAAAAACACAATTTTATTATTATATTTGCAGGGCAAAACACTATTGCAACAATCACCAAATCAATAACATATTAATTTTTCAATCTACAATGCGAAAACTACAACGATTGACACTCGCTGCAATCCTCGCACTCGGCGGCACGCTTAGTGCCCACGCCGACGGATTTCGCAGCGTGCTCGTGACGCTCCAAGACGGCAGCGAAACGCAAATCAACCTCAACGACAAGATGACGACGCAGTTCGACGACACGTTTGTCATCTTCTCCGACGGCAACGCCCTCGTGAAGGTGCTGCGCACGCAGTTCTACCGTATGACCTTTTCCACGGAGCTGGGCATCGCGAACCTCACGGCCGACGGGAAGGCTGACGGCTTCAGCCTCAACGGCCGCGCCCTCTGCTTCAAGGGGCTGAAAGCCGGCACCAACGTGGAAGTATTCGCCGCCGACGGCCGCCTCATCAGCAGCACGGCCGCTGAAGGCACGTACACGCTGCGCCTCGACGGAGCGCCCGCCGGCGTGTATGCAGTGAAAGTTAACGGAGTGTCTTACCTTATCAGCCTGAAATAATGAAAACGAGCAAACTTTTCTTTTCTATCCTCTCTCTCTTCATGCTCTGCACCACGGGCTTGAAAGCACAGGTGTGCGAACGCTTGGACGCCAAGCGCGCCGACAGCACGTTCGTTTCGTTTATGGTGGACGACATCGACCGCATCGTTTATCAGAAGGCCAACGCTGGCGACGAGGGCTACTCGGTGGCCATCGTCGTGCCTTTCGTAGGCGACCCCACTCCCCTGCCCCTTTCGGAGTTTGTGATTTTGCAATACGAGCCTGTCGGCACGGCTTATCAGGAGATCGCCCGCGAGTTCGACGAGCACGCACCCCTCGTGATGCTCGACTGCATCAACAACAACAATACCATCAGCAACGAGAAGCCCGTGGACTGGACGGCGCAGCGCCCCTACGGCAAGGTGCACTTCGTAATCCGCAACGAACCGGGCTACGAAAGCACGTACGAGGTTGTGGGACAATATACGGGCAAGGTTTATACCGACAATGCCGGCTTCGTCTTCTGGGAAGCACCCGAGGACAACCACCTCGGACAGGACGCGCTCACGTTCTTCATGCCCAACGAGCCCGTCACAATCCGCGTTGTCTCCAAAGAGCTGACCACTTACGAGGGCTATCCCTTCGTGGGCAAATACACCGGTTTCGGCGTGACCTCGGGCAACGGCCTGCTCGCTAAGACCGATGCCGCGCCCTTCTCGCTCGAGCTCAAGGCAAACACCTCCTGCCACGTAAGTTCCACGGACGCAATGGCTTATAGCTTCGTTGATGTCTACACCTACGAAGACGGCGCTGGCGGCTTCAAGCATTACGTGGAAGAACTGGCCGAAGATGAAGAACCCGACCTCTCTTTCCGCGACCAACCGGCCTACGGCGTGAACGGCACGTTCTTCGCCGACGACTTTATCTTCTGCGACATTCACGACTACAACAACGACAAGCACGAGAACACGCGCTACTACCTTATCTGCAAGAACCCCTGCGACTACGTTTGCGCACAGCGCGACGCCTCCGCTTACATGGCGCTGATGGAAGCCACGAACAAGTACACGAGCGCAAAGCACTGGTTCTTCCTCTCCAACTACGGCATCAACACCTACCGCGCCACCGTTGACTTTGTTAGCGGCACGACCATCGGCGAGCCCTGCGAAGCCTTCGTTACCTACAACGGCACAGTACAATATAAATATGTGCTCGCCGAGGGCGGCGACCCGCAGTTTATCGCCAAGGGCAAGGAAGCCGGCACGTTCCTCTCCGCCGACGCCACGGGCTACGACATCAAGCTCGACGGCTTCGGGACGGCAACCATCGAGGGCAAGGAATATCCCTACACCGTTGAAAGCACCGTGGTGACCGTGACGCTCGCCGACGGCACGCACGTCTACACCATCGACATCGCAGGCGGCACGTACACCGAAGTAGTCTCTTCCGACTGGAACGGCGCAGCCTCTTACTCTAACGACCACCTCGAAGGCCGCTACCTCGAAGAGAGCGCCACGCTCCGCAACACCGCCAGCATCGTCCTCGACCAAAACCTCGTGGGCACAGCCAAGCCGGGCTACGCAGCCATTACCGTGAACGTTTATCGCGGCTACGACTACATCTCTGCCGTGAGCGACTGCCAGAAGTATATCTACGACGCCGCTGCCAAGACGCTCACCATCACCAACGTGCTGCAAGGCGACGGCGAGGGCGGCAACCACCGCGCCAACCTCGTGTTTCAGCTGAGCGACGATTTGCAGAAGATGTGGCTCGCCGGCGACGACACGAAGATTTACGCCACCTCCTACGCCGGCAGCTACGTGAGCATCACGCAGGACAACCCGCTCGAGGCACCCGTTATCGTCATCGTTCCCCTCGAAGACCACTACACCGCCAAACTCACGGCCACCTACTACGAAAACCCCGTTGAGACCACGGGCGAGCTATTTATCGACCAAGACGCTTCGGGCAACGCCAAGGAAGGCTACGCCACGCTGAAAATCACGGCAATGGGCTCTGACGTCATCTCCTCCTGCGTGCCTTACACGTACGACAACAACGTCCTGACGCTCAAAGGCGTCACCGTGGGCGACGGCACCTACGGCACCACGACTGTCGACATCGTGTTCAACGTAACGCCCGACGGCCGCGTGCAGGGCACGGGCACTTACTACGGCACGAACATGACCACCGCTTTCATGCAAGTAGACCTCGCTTCTGACGACTTCGTTCCCGCCATGCCGGGCGACGAACTGGCTGCCAAATATACGGGCAAATACTACCTCGGCACGAACGACGACGACGGCACGGGCAACAATCCCACGGTAGACGCCACGCTCACCATCGACCGCGATGCCAACGGCAACCTGAAAGCGGGCTACGCCTACTTCCTCGTGCGCATGGCGGCAGGCAAGTTTGGCGACAAGAGCGTGCCCTACGAACTGACCAACGGCCAGCTTGTGCTGAAAGGCTACGGTCTGATGGACGACCCCACTGCCGACCTCGTGTTCACAATCAACAGCGACGGCACGCTGCAAGCTACGGGCAAACTCCAAGGCATGTACTCCACAATGTCGGCCTTCTACGTAGACCTGAGCAAAGCCGCCCTCTCGCCGGCAGAATAAGAGCACAAACGCAATAACATCATAAAACGAGGAGGCTGCGCCAAAATTGGCGCAGCCTCGTTTTATAATCATCTAAAAGAAACGGAGGGCATAATAGCAGTTTTACGCCCCCCCAACTTGGGTTATTAGTCTTATTTCTATTCTCACAAACTTACTAAATCTGAACAGTAGAAATTCAAAAGACTTAATAGTCTAATGGCAGGTGGAAATGCTCTTATTAAATCTAAAACAGTAGAAATTCAAAAGACTTAATAGTCACGACAGTAATAGGCACGTTATATTTGTCGGTATCTACAACAGTAGAAATTCAAAAGACTTAATAGTCATCTTTTGAAAAGCGGCCGCCAAACCTATCTACAACAGTAGAAATTCAAAAGACTTAATAGTCTGCAACGGGTATAGTCTGACGTGTACAGATCTACAACAGTAGAAATTCAAAAGACTTAATAGTCCACCTTGCTTTGCAAGTCTTCACCAAGTAATCTACAACAGTAGAAATTCAAAAGACTTAATAGTCTTATCAAGAGCGGGGAATAATAATTGGATCTACAACAGTAGAAATTCAAAAGACTTAATAGTCGCGTGACGGGCGAACAGGGTACGAGCCTTATCTACAACAGTAGAAATTCAAAAGACTTAATAGTCGCGTGACGGGCGAACAGGGTACGAGCCTTATCTACAACAGTAGAAATTCAAAAGACTTATAGTCCCCGTCGTCTCCGAAGTCTACGACTTTCATCTACAACAGTAGAAATTCAAAAGACTTAATAGTCATCCAAAGCGAAGCATCCGGCGCGTTATCATCTACAACAGTAGAAATTCAAAAGACTTAATAGTCGTCGAACGCTATCATCAGCGGCGCGTCCTCTTCATCTACAACAGTAGAAATTCAAAAGACTTAATAGTCAAGACAGCGTTACGGCGCAGATAATTTCATCTACAACAGTAGAAATTCAAAAGACTTAATAGTCCTCTCTAAGCACCTCACGCCCGATGAGTTCATCTACAACAGTAGAAATTCAAAAGACTTAATAGTCCGGACTACCTTTGCGGCATCGTGTACGATATCTACAACAGTAGAAATTCAAAAGACTTAATAGTCCATCACTTTCTTCCGTACATTATAACTTTATCTACAACAGTAGAAATTCAAAAGACTTAATAGTCCCCCTCAAAGCCGTGGACGATTACCCACCATCTACAACAGTAGAAATTCAAAAGACTTAATAGTCTTCCTTTTGCGTTTGGCCTCAATCAATTCAATCTACAACAGTAGAAATTCAAAAGACTTAATAGTCTAAGAAATCCAAAACTCAACGAGCGGATCTACAACAGTAGAAATTCAAAAGACTTAATAGTCGACGGGGCAACCATTTTCGTGAATATAGATCTACAACAGTAGAAATTCAAAAGACTTAATAGTCCTTCGACGGTTTCGACACAATCACCGAATCTACAACAGTAGAAATTCAAAAGACTTAATAGTCAAAATAACTGTAAGGGGAGACAACCAAAATCTACAACAGTAGAAATTCAAAAGACTTAATAGTCCCCATTTGCTTGCAAAGTTAATCAAAGATACTTAAAGTCAGCCCTTTGCAACTTATTTTCTTTTATAAAAATACCACCCTTTCAAACAAACATCAAGCGTACCAGACGACAACGCATTAAAAAACAACAGTTTAACAAATTCGACTTTTCCATATATGGACTGAGGTTTGCAACGTCAACATAGGTCTATGGAGCACAAATCATGCTGATACTGCCGACAACGTTAAAAGGTTAAAGCGTAACAGCATTTCTTAGAAATATACTATTTGCTGATCGCGATGAATGGCACTTCCGTATTTTGCAATCTTGCCTGAATCAACTTCAAAAACCATTACGCTATCTGCCATCGTGAAATGCTTAGAATAAGCCTCAATCTTTGTAAGAATATTGTCAACCACTCTCTTCGTATTCACCACTTCATATACAGAGAACTGCAAACGTACCGCTCCATTCTTTGTCAACATTTTCGAAAATCGAGTCCGTATCTTATCATCTGCAATATCATAACTGATAATAATCATTCGAAACTAAATTTTGGATATTCGGTAACGGACTTACGCCCCATAAAGCAACGATAGTATTGCTGCAAATATTTGAATATGACAGACTTATGTACGATCAGCGCATCGCAGAACACTTTATAATAATCAGCGCATTTCTCTTGTTTTAAGCGATACTCATATTTAATAAGCGTAAAATCACTGGCTGAAAATTGTTTCCTATTGAAAGCAAGCAGCGCAGCATGGTCCACTATACATCTAAAAGGCTCTATAAGATCGCAAATTAAGGATTTTCGTTTGAACCAAAGACGATGATATACACCCACATACAAATCAAACCCAAACATACGCACGAAGACTTCCATGAAATTAAAGAGGATAGTATATCCAATATCTAATGTCACATTCATCACGTCTGTCTTCATCCTCGGACGTCTTCCTGACCAATTGCAATTTTGGAAATATGCTGCAAAAAATGATTTTGCAACAGTGCCTTCAAGGCCCATAAGATGATTATAGTCACTTATTTCGTGTAATACCGCCAAAGCTGCTTCACACTGCATGATAGCTCCAACAGTTAGCGCATCTTTCTTTCTCGTTTTCCGCAAAGCATTTTTCTGGTTTTCCACTTTATTGGCCACAAGTATCTTCGCCACGCTTAAATCATCACGGCGGAACTCAAATTGCCGCTGGCGCAACAAATAGTTTGCTTCCGCTGAATTTGCCCAAAAGAATACGGGACGGAGATTCGGTTTTAATACGGCCAGTGCCACTCCATACCTTTTGCATTTCTCAATCAAAGGAGTCGTCACCGTAATATGCCCAATAACAAACAGTGCCAGCAACTTTTGGAAAGGGAATTTTGTCAGGACCTTCGGTTTCTCGCCATCAATGTCCTCAAGCAGCAGTTCGCCATCGTTCACCCTCAACTTGCGAGCGTGTTCGATACAGTTGACCACAAAGATCGTACGCATATTGATATCCTTATGTGTAAACATTGTCTGTATTGGTTTTGTCACAAAGATTGCAATATATACAATGAGCGCATTTGTTCGGATTAGTATTTATGGGAGTCGAACCCGGTACATACTTCTTAAATCGTTCTACAAAATCTATCAACTCAAGTTTCTCTACGTCACCCGGCAAAGGCACGTCTATCATCTTGTTCGTTGAAATTTCATAAAAAGCAAGCCTTTCCACGTCAAAGCCCATTTCTTTCAAACAAAAGTATTGCCCCCACAACTGATAGAGTTGCCCCCTGAAAATATGCTTCAAATTGTTCTTCCGCTCTATCAAGGTCTTTCTGTCTTGTTTAAGCATATCTATCTTACCAGAAATCCCCAATTCATCGCTGAATACTGATAGCGAAAAGAGGTCTGCCGCCCGAGTGCTGCCTTTCTTTGCATCCACTCCATGGTGAGCGATGGAGCCTTTTAATTGCGGAGGGGCTTTGAATACATCATCGTCCGTCTCCATATACACGCTATGCAGGTATATGGAGTACGGACAGAAGATGTAATCATTTAATAAGGAAAGGGGGATATAATCCATTATTCAAAGTTGCTCTTTTCTTGAACAAATCGCAACCATTCCTTGTTCGACAAAGCCAAATTCAGTTTGTCGCCAGGCTTAGAGTCCTGAATTTGGCGCAAAACCCATAATCCTTTCCGGGCAATGTTGTATGCCCCATTGGCATCGGCATCTATAGGCAAATTGCCATTGCAAGAACGGCTGTCGTAAAACACGCCATTATCTGCCACAGGAGAAAGCATATAGTCGACCTCTGAGTTGGTCTTGCTGTTGCGCAACTGTAAAAGCAGTTTCATCAAATGCATCAACGGTTCTAAATGCTCCCGTTTAGCAAGAGAGCAAATGGCCTCTTTCAAATTCCCATGAATATTGATACCAGCATTGGCAAATACCTTCTTAAATTCATCGGTAAGAACCACCTCTTCATTATCCCATTGATTGAGTTTTGCGGGGTTGCGGAATGTTTTGATGCGACTGCCGTATGTGCAAAGCGTCCATTGGGTTTTTGTCCCGTCCAACTTTGCATGGAAGTTATTATAATCAAAAGTAAATTCAAACCAATTCTTTTCCTCATTGTAACGAATAACATCGAAACGAGAGAAGAAGCGGCGCGAACTTTCTACACTTTCATAGCGTGCATCAAGCATATTGACAAACCCTGTGACAGGATCTATTTTGCTGGTATTCCATGCCGGTACATAAAAAAGGCAACCGCTCTGTTTCCCAAGCTTATTGAAGCTCTCAAATTTATTGGCTAATTGGAGACCATGAAGCAGACCTCCGGGGGCACATGCTTCCTTTTTCTTATCAACATAGAAGTTCAACTTATCTATCAGCATGTGTTCGAACTGCTCGTATACGCTCCGCTCGATTTTCTGCCGCCCACGCATAAAGCCCATATTGAGGTCTTCGAGCACAACGATGGCATTGTATTCCACCATCATTTGGGCTATCACATGTACAACCTGACTGAGATAGCCAGCTTTAAGGTCTTTAATATTCTCTATCTTTTTCCAGTTACGACGCGCTTCCGCACGATCGCCTTCTCTTGCGGCCAAGAGTTCTTTATAATTTGTGCCATAGTTACCGCCTGTTTGCTGCTTTATCTCATTAAGCGTCATTTGCTTGATTATTCTTCCCTTGAGATCTATAAGAGAAAGATATAATAGATGGCGCTCGCCACGGTCGATTCCGATGACATGCTCAATGCCATGGTGACGGATAATATCTAAAACGTGTTCATTGATATTAGGTTTTCCAGATGACTTAAAGTTAATAGTAATGGGCACATGGAAATGGAATTTATCAACTGTATAACGACGATCTTTTACGATGTCATAGTCAAACGTACTGGTGCTTTTCTCATTCTGCGTGTTTTTATTCTTTATAGGCTGCAATGCTTTGTGCACAGTCGTATTCTCTTTTTGGAGGCTTCTTTTCCGATAGAACACCTCTGCCTGACGACCATTAAGTTTGTAGACAACATCGGCAAGATTTGCTTTATCAAAGAGCGCCTTCCAATAAAGGGTATGCATATTGGGAGTGCCTTTACTATAATCAGAGAAATCTTTATTCCATATTTGGAAAAGGTAGAGTTTGCCTTCGTCTACAAGTTTGTTTAAGTATTGTTGAGAAAAAGGTACAAACCCAAGTTGATACGCTTGCTGATTGATATCGTCTGTAAACTCCGCGAACGAATTATACTCGGAAGAATCCTTGAAATGGAATGTATAGGAAGCATAGTATTCACAAGCCAGTGGCTTGTAATAATCGATTATGGTTATCAAATCTTGTTTGTTATAATTTGGATTTGAAACAGAATACGTTCCCAACTTCCTTATTCTATTGATTTCTGTTGGCAGGTATCTCTTTTTTGCTTCTTCTAATCGAATATTCTGCCCAACATTAATTCCTGACTTCTCTTTGCGCCCATTAACTTTCCGAACCTTTCCATCTACCACCATCAAATTCTGAATATTTTTTCCCATATCGCCTCCTTGGAGGTAATGCATTAGCCCAATAGTATCCTTCTCTTCGGCAGGCTCTGGAAAATCTCTTAATAAAGTTTTATATGCATTGTCCAGTATTCCAAGATAGTAAGTATTATCATCCTTCATAAAAATAGCACATGAATACGCTTCTATATTTGGCCAGCCGCCAAGCAGTTGGACATTCTCAAAGTTCAGCTTTATCTTTTTTGTTGAGTAAGGCTTGCGTGTGAGCCAGTTGCGAACTTTGTTATAAAGAGGAGTCACAACGTCTAACGCCTCCCAAACATTGAGCAGTTGCGAACTAAACACATTATCCTTTTCTGCTTCTTCGCCACTACCTAACAGCGGTTTGATGTAGTGTTGCAAAGACTTGAACGCATCAAGAAGATCTTTAATATATTTCGTTGCTTCTTCAGACTGGTTAATGTTGTCATACTTACCATCAAGCACCTCCTTTGCCGCTATGTATGCCATTTCAATTTGCGTGAGCAAATTCACTGTTTGCTTACCGTCTCTGTCAAACGCACCAAGTTTGGCATAATAAGACTCGATCGTATCCTCACCCTTATCCTTAATGAGAGAGTCCAGGTAAGAGATGGAGAAACTCTTCTCTTTCTTGAACAAGTTCTTTATTCTTTCTTCCAACAATTCAGGATTGCGTTTCTCTTTGGGCGTCTGTTTGACATTACGCCTCAACTCATCTTTAATGACGTCTTCAAAGATGCTGTATTGGTCGAACAATTGCTGGGATATTCCAGTCAATCCTAAATCGTTTGAAATGTATATGTGATCCGTATTGTATTCGGCAATATTCGTCAGAAGATGACGGATACAATTCTCGTCATCCCCGAAAACGACAGGCTGAACTGACTTGTAAAAATCATTTATGGCCGTCAACATCTCTTCATCATTCTCAAACTCCTCCGGCAACCATGAAAGCGCAACCTTGTCGCTAAGAATCATCTTGTATAGAGGTTTCAAGAACGGCAACTTTACATCTGGGTGATGTTGGTTATAAAGGTTGATGTATTCATTGATGCCCTGTATTTTTGTCCCATCTTCTTCCGTCTTGCCTCCAATAATATTATTATACACATCAATTTGTTCTTGGGTAAGAACAACTGGGAAATAGTCAACGTGGAACATGTCGGCGATGTGTTCCACGTTGAGATACAGAGAGAAAGCAGATTCTATCTCAGGGAACCGATTTGCCACCTCGCTTTCTGAAATCTTTGCAAAAGAGCGAAGATTGTCAAAAAACCGAGGGAAATTCTCATGTATCAGGCGATAGGCTATTGCCGTGGATTTAGCCTTATCTGAGTACATGTTTTTGCGGTTGTCGTGGAAACCCGTAAAATATGTGGTAAAATTGCAGAAATGCTCCACCACTTGCTTTTCTTCCTCGTCTGTGACGAAGTCGGGCAGATGATTCTTAATCAGTTCCTTTGTGAACAAGTCGCCATAAGTGTTGCCGCTTTTGAAAGCATTGACGATTTGCTTGCGAAGATTTTCCTTAATCTTTTCCAATTTGTTCTCATCATCAGCATCTCTTTTACTTTTGGAAAGTAATGAGGAGTATTCTTCTAATGAGTCTAATTCGTCGTCTGTATTATTTACCTTGATTTTGCAGTTTCTCAAACACATGGTAATAAATGCCTTGTGATATCGGTCGATGATACCTTTCATTTGCTCGTACTCTTCTGCTCTTTGTTCGTCCTGTGTCAAGAGTCCTTTTTGCTCAATGTGCTCAAGAGTTTTACCGATAGGTTTTAACTCAAATCGTAAAGTTTTCGACAGGCTATATTGCCCTGTCAGGTCTTTCATAGATTCCATAGTGGTTTATTATTAAGTTATTAAAAGTGCGATTATATCGTATCCATACTATTTTGTAAAAACAGCAGAAAAATATCAAGAAGTCTGCACATATTCTTCGTGATCATCATCGCCGCAACGAACTACAAGCACTCCGCATACAAGCAATGAGAGCAGGGGCGCGAACAAAATTGATTTAGAAAATCTGTGAAACATTACTCACAGAATTATGGATTAAATAATAAAGTTTACCGCCCGCAAATTTAAGGGAAACATCTTTTATCTTATCAGTTACCCCCCCCCGCAAATTTAAGAAAAATATCTTTTATCTTATAAGGAATGCGCCAAATGTAGGCAATAGGCAACTGATTATTGCTTCTTGAACCTTTCCTTTACTGCTGAAACCGCAACATCATATAAGGAAATTCGTCTGAAAAGTAAGAAATTCGTAAGTTTGTAGGCAGAAAAGCCGCAAATATGAAATACTCTTTTATCATTCCCGTATTCAACCGGCCGTCCGAAGTGGACGAACTGCTGGAAAGTCTGTGCGCACAGACGCTTCGGAGCTTTGAAGCAATAGTTGTGGAGGACGGGTCGCAAGTGCCCTGCGAAGACGTTGTGAAGAAATATGCCGACCGGCTGGACGTGCATTATTTCACGAAAGAAAACTCCGGGCCGGGGCAGACGCGCAACTACGGCGTGGAACGCGCCAAGGGCGAGTATGTGCTTATCCTCGACTCAGACGTGGTGGTGCCGCCCGATTATCTCGCGGCGGTGGACGCAGAACTGACGCGCGAGCCGTGCGACGCTTTCGGCGGGCCCGACCGGGCGCACCCGTCGTTCACGCCGATGCAGAAGGCCATCAACTACGCCATGACCTCCTTCTTCACCACGGGCGGCATACGCGGCGGCAAGAAGAAACTCGATAAGTTCTACCCGCGCTCGTTCAACATGGGCGTGCGCCGCGAAACGTATCTCGATCTCGGCGGCTTCTCTGAAATGCGCTTCGGCGAGGACATAGACTTTTCGACGCGCATCTTCAAGAGCGGCGCGCGCTGCCGCCTCTTCCCCGAAGCGTGGGTGTGGCACAAGCGGCGCACGGACTTGAAGAAGTTTTTCAAGCAGGTGCACAACTCCGGCATTGCCCGCATCAACCTCACCAAGCGCCACCCCGGCACGCTCAAGCTCGTGCATCTGCTGCCGGCGGCCTTCACCTTGGGTCTCGCGCTCCTGCTGCTCGCCGCGCCGCTCTGCCCGTGGAGCCTGCTACCCATCGGCGTGTTTGCCGTGCTGATAGGTACTGACGCTGCCCTGCGCGAGCGCAGCCTGAAAGTAGGCTTGATTGCCATTGCAGCAGCCTTGGTGCAGCTGACGGGTTACGGCACGGGCTTTCTCCGCGCCTGGTGGCAACGCTGCGTGCAGGGCAAGGGAGAGTTTGAGGCGTTCCGAAAGAATTTTTACAAATGACAGAGCCTGAACAAAAGAAACCGCAGCCGGCAGGCATCAAGGCCTGGGACGCCGCCGACCGGCCGCGCGAAAAGATGATTGCGCTTGGCGCAAGCCGCCTCTCGCCTGCCGAACTGCTCGCCGTGCTCGTGGGCTCTGGCAGCCGGGGCGAGACGGCAGTGGAGCTGATGCAGCGCATACTGAGCGACTGCAACGGCAGCCTCAACACCCTGGGCAAGATGACCCTGGCGCAGCTGCGCAAATACAAGGGCATGGGCACTGCGAAAGCGCTCATCGTGCTGGCAGCCTGCGAACTGGGACGGCGCAGAAGCCTCTCTTTCATGGAGGAGCGGCCGAGGATGAACAATTCGAAGGACATCTACAATTATTTCCTGCCCCGTATGCGCGACCTGCCTACCGAGGAGTGCCACGTGCTGCTGCTCAACAACCAGTTGCGGGTGCTGCGCTCGGCAGCCATTGCCTCGGGCGGCATAACAGGCACGATTGTAGATGTGCGCGTGGCATTGCGCGAAGCCATCACAGCCGGCGCAACCGCCATTGCCCTTTGTCACAACCACCCTTCGGGCGTGCCGAAGCCCTCTAAAGCCGACGACGACTTGACGCGCCGCATGAAACGCGCCGCCGATGCGGTGGATATCAAGTTTATCGACCACATTGTCCTTGCCGACGGCTCGTATTACAGCTACGCCGACGAGCAGGGGCTGTAAGCGGGAGAGATAATTTACAATTTTGCCATTCGTATCTATATTTTCTATAAAGAATATGACTGCTGAAGAAAAGCTTGCGATAGAAGAGCGCATCGTTGAAGTGCTCAAAACCGTATACGACCCTGAAATTCCCGTCGACATCTATTCCCTCGGCCTGATTTACCGCATCGAACTGCAAGACGACGGCAACCTGGAAGTCGACATGACGCTCACCGCCCCCAACTGCCCCGCCGCCGACTTCATCATGGAGGACGTGCGCCTCAAGCTCTCGGGCATCGAGGGCGTGAAAGAGGCGAAAGTGAACCTTGTGTTCGAGCCTGAATGGGACAAAGACATGATGAGCGACGAGGCAAAGCTCGAACTCGGGTTTATGTAGGGCGTTGCAATATTGATTATTTGAAAATGAAGAACATCTATTTCCTTTCCGACGCGCACCTTGGCAGCCTTGCCATTCCGCACCGCCGCACGCAGGAGCGCCGCCTCGTGAATTTCCTGGATAGCATCAAGCACAAGGCTGCGGCGGTGTACCTGCTCGGCGATATGTTCGACTTCTGGCACGAATACCGCACGGTGGTGCCGAAAGGCTACACGCGCCTGCTCGGCAAAATCAGCGAACTGACGGACATGGGCGTTGAGGTGCATTTCTTCACGGGCAACCACGACCTTTGGGTGCACGACTATTTCCAAAAGGAATGCGGCATGACGGTGCATAGGGACAGCCTGATGGTGGACCTCTACGGGCAGCTCTTTTACCTCGCCCACGGCGACGGACTGGGGAGCAGCGACCGCAAGTTCAAGTTTCTCCGCGCCATGTTCCACAATAAGATATGCCGCGCCCTCTTCGCTTCGCTCCACCCGCGCTGGGGCATGGCGTTCGGCCTGGAATGGGCGCGCCGCTCGCGCATGAAGCGCCCCGACGGCAAAGAGCCCGACTATATGGGCGAGGATAAGGAAGAACTCGTGGTGTTTGCGAAGGATTATCTCAAAACGCACCCCGACGTGAACTTTTTCCTTTTCGGGCACAGGCACATCGACCTCGACCTGATGCTTGCCCGCAACTCGCGCCTCGTGATACTCGGCGACTGGATTTCGCGCTACACTTACGCTGTGTTCGACGGCGAGCATCTCTTCCTCGAAGACTATATAGAGGGCGAAAGCCAGCCGTAACCGTTTGCTTTCTTAATCAAACAATTAGATAAAAACCATGAAAAACAACTTGTTCTGTGTGGTCCTAACGGCTTGCCTTATCGGATAGTCCCCGAGCCAGTGAGCCTTTCGGCTTCCGTCTCGTGTCCTCTCCGCTAAGGCGGCGGTCGGTTCCCGCCCGCCCCACACAGAACAAGGAAAAAACAGGTAAAAACCCGTTTCCAATGGAAAACATAACATTTCTGTTTTGACAATATCAAGGTCTCACGGGTTTTTCCTTGTTTTTCTCTTGCGGCGTTTGAAGCGGGCGGGAACCGACCGCAGCCGCAGGGATTAAGGGCGAGCGTGAGCCGTTTAGGCTCACAGGCTCGGCATTAAGTCCGGCGGCGTGCCCTTGGGCTTCAAACGAAGCAAGATGTTTTTCCTGGTTTTTATCAAACCTTTTTGCAGATAATTCAACATACACATACACATATAATATATAATGCCTACACAAGACATTTTCCTCTCTGCTTCCCACATCGTGAAACGCTACGCGGAGCACACCGCGCTCGACGACGTGAGCATCAGCGTGCCGCGCGGCAAGGTGTTCGGCCTGCTCGGGCCCAACGGCGCGGGCAAGACCACGCTCATACGCATCATCAACCGCATCACCGCCCCCGATAGCGGCGAAATCTCTTTCGACGGGCACGCATTCGGCCCCGACGACGTGCGGAGCATCGGCTACCTGCCCGAGGAGCGCGGGCTGTACAAAAAGATGAAGGTGGGCGAGCAAGCCATTTACCTCGCGCAGCTCAAAGGCCTCTCCTACGCCGAGGCTAAGAGCCGCCTTAAAGTGTGGTTTGAAACGTTCGGCATCATGCCTTGGTGGAACAAGAAGCTCGAGGAACTCTCGAAAGGCATGCAGCAAAAGGTGCAGTTTGTCATCACCGTGCTCCACCGCCCGCCCCTGCTTATCTTCGACGAGCCGTTCTCGGGCTTCGACCCCGTGAACGCCGAGCTGCTGAAAAAGGAAATCCTGAAACTGCGCGACGAGGGGCACACGGTTATCTTCTCTACGCACAACATGTCGTCGGTCGAGGAGGTGTGCGACGACATCGCGCTTATCAACAACTCTAAAGTCGTACTCTCGGGCGCGGTGGCCGACGTTAAGGAGCAGTTCCGCACGGGTGTGTTCGAGCTGATAACGCGCAGCGGCGACCTCGCCGCCGAACCGTCGCTCTTCGAGATAGCCGACCACAGCCAGGCCGGCGGTTTCCACCGCTACCTGCTGCGCAAGTCCACAGCCGCCGCCACCGGCTCCGACATCATCCGCGCCGTGGCCGACCGCGCCGAAGTGCGCTCCTTCTGCGAGCAGATGCCCTCGATGCAGGAAATATTCCTGCGCGTAGTGGGACATTGATATTTTTCTCTAAAAACCCAATTGGGCGAGTGCCTTAGCCCTGCCACACATCTTAAATATATGTCTAAAATATATATCATCATCAAGCGCGAGTTCATGACGCGCGTGCGCAAAAAGTCCTTTATCCTGCTCACCATACTCATGCCGTTTATCTTTGCGGCGCTTGTCTTCGTGCCCATCTGGCTCTCCATGATTAAAAGCGACGAGCAGAAAAGCGTGGGCATCTACGATAGCACCGGGCAGTATGTCGCGCTCTTCAAGGACGATGCCTCTTACCATTATCTCCCCGTTGCCGACTACAACAACGCCGCCTACTATTCCGACTCGACAGAAGTGGAGGCCGTGATTGCCATAACGGGCAACCTTACCGAAAACCCCAAGCAGGTGCGCATCTATTCGCGGCGCGAAGTGCCCGCCGACCTCCTCAGCTACGCCACCAACGTGCTCAACGAACAGGTGCGGCGCGACCGCCTCGCCGCCACGGGCATTGAGGGATTGGAGCAAATCATCAACGACATCCAGCAGGACTTTGAGATATCTACCGTCAAGCGCACGGCAGAGGGCAACGAGACGGGGTCGAGCACGGAAATCGCCATGGCGGCAGGCTTTATCTTCACCTTCCTCATCTATATGTTCGTGCTCAGCTATGGCAGCATGGTGATGCAGAGCGTGATGGAGGAAAAGACCAACCGCATCGTGGAACTGATGATTTCGAGCGTCAAGCCGTTCCAGCTGATGATGGGCAAGATTATCGGCATCGCCCTCGTGGGCTTCCTGCAACTTGCCATCTGGGGCAGCATGCTGGCCATTATCCTCACCGTGGTCTCCGTGTGCTTCGGCGCCCCGGCCGTGACCGATGCCGCTGCGGGCAGTGCCATGATGGGTCAAGACGTCACCGGCAGCGCGGCAGCGATAGCCGCCGCTTCAGAAGGCGACGGCTTGGTTGCGGCACTGCTCAACCTTCCTTATCTGGAACTCGGCGTGCTCTTCGTGCTCTACTTCATCGGCGGCTATCTGCTCTACGCCTCCTTCTTCGCCGCCGTGGGGGCCAGTGTGAACGAGCAGGAAGACAGCTCGCAGTTCATCATGCCCGTGATGCTCATCATGGTGTTTGCGCTCTACGCCGCCATGGGCAGCGCGCAAAACACCGACGGGCCGTTGGCCTTCTGGGCTTCGCTCTTCCCCCTCACCGCTCCCATCGTGATGATGGTGCGCATACCCTTCGGCGTGCCCCTCTGGCAGGAGTTGCTTTCCGTTGGCCTGCTTTACGCCACCGCTCTCGGCTTCGTATGGCTCAGCGCAAAGATTTATCGCGTCGGCATACTTATGTACGGCAAAAAGCCCACGATTAAGGAAATGATTAAGTGGGTGAGGTATAAGTAGAAATCGTGAGTCCGCGTTTCCTGAATTAGATATAAATTTGATTTAGGTATTAACTGCCTGGAAGGCAGTACGGAGCGAAGCGACAGTAACCGGGGACGAAGTCCTCGGAAAAAGCAATTGCAATAATTCTGCCTGGAAGGCAGTACGCCTGTGGCAATGGATAAAATGCATGTCCTATGGCGTAGTGCCTTCCAGGCACATCGTACTCTCATCGCCTATCCGAGCACTTCGTGCCCGGTTACCATCGCTTCGCTCTGTAGTGCCTTCCAGGCACTGCTTACGACCTCAACCAACGAGAAAGAACGTTTATTTGCCAGCTGCGCAAATCGCAACGTGAGAATTATATGATTATGGATGGTCAATTCTTTTCATTCGATGCGATTAGTAAGATTTATTCAGTAAAGGATGTGCTTAGCTGCAACCTTTCGCAATAAAGTACCAGCTATAGCAAGTTGAATATCAACAAATTCCGTCAAATCGGTGCAAATTTGCAATTGGATTTCAAATTTGCACCGCTTTTTTTACTTGACTTATCCCCCACGCAAAAATCCCCGCAGGCTCTTTGCTGAACCTGCGGGGATTTTTTTGATTATGCTTTTTCAAGAAACGCTTATTTGAGGTGTTTCTTGGTGATGACACCGTCGGCGGTGATGATCTTTTCGAAGTAAACGCCCTGAATAGGAGCGGCGATGCGCTGGCCCTGAACATTGTAGTATTCGCGGCGGAGCACGTTCTGCTCGGTTGCGCTGTGCTTCACGCTCTGAATGCCGTTGAGCACGCTGTTCTCAAGGTTTACGGTGTAAGTAACGAACTCGTTGGTGCCGGGGTCTTGCAGCCAAGTAACGAAGGTCTTGCCGTCGGCAGAGAAGATGCCAGTGCCGGTGATGAGGCTGTCGCCTACGGTTACTTCATCGTACATTTGATTATCTTCATTCCACACGTAATTTATTGCCTCAAAGCGCATTTCGCTGTTGATATACTCACCTGCTGCGGTATTGCCGCTTGCCTTGCACCAGTCGGCGATGGGCGTCAGATGGTTAGACCCCGGGGTGGCCACGTAGCTCGAGCGGGCGTAGTCGCTCTTGGGTGCAGCCACAACGAAGAAACCATTGTCCAGGATGCCCGTAGAGAGCATGTTGGAGTTGGTGGTGAGCATGGGGGTATCAACCTTAGTGAGGTCGAACACGCAGTTTGTGTAGATAGATTCGGGGAACCATGCCATGGGATCTGGATCGGGATCCGGCTCGTTGAGGTCGGTGAGAATGTACTTGCCGTTGGGGGTGATGTGAATTGAGTTGAACACAAAGCTCTTGCCCGTTGTCACTTCTGTGAGGGCTTCATCGAAAGCCTCGAAAGCGGCATACCAAGCTGCATTGTCTTCCTTGTACTTCGCAACAGCGGCAGCATAAGCGGCAGCCTTCGCCTCGTCGCTGATATAAAACTCCTTATCAGGATAAGCAGGCAAATCCTCCGCCTTAATATCGCCTGCGAGGTAACGCTGATAAGCCTCGTTGTATTCTGCAACAGCGGCGTTGTAGGCTTCAACGTCGGCAGGCGACATGTAATCTTCTGCCTTGGGCTGTACGGGCTGTTCCACCCATTCGGGCAGATTGGCGGCCTTTTCTTTGTCGTAAACCTGATCCTCGGCAAGGAGCTGGTAACTCCAAGCGCCCTCGGCGTTGCGGGTGTAGAGGATAGGAACAATGTAGAAACCGGAGTAGTCAACCATCTGGCCGACAATCGTGTTGCCGTCTGCGCTGATGTCCATAGCAGTGACGTACTGCGGCACGCGGCCGGTGAAATCCTTTGTGGGATGCGGCAGTTCCTGGCAAACGTACACGCGGTCAGCGTTGAGCGTCCACACCACGGGGTAAAGCATCAGGCGGTCGCTGGTGCTCATGTCTGCGCCCTCGCTACCGAGGCTACCGCATATAACAGAGCCGTCGGGCGTGCAGGCATTGGCACTATTGAAACCGGTCAACTTGCCGGAGAGCTGGGGCAGAACCACCCACGCACCGTCTTTGAAGTAAGCGGCATTGGATTCGGCAGACTCCTGAGCCATACCGCAAACCATACCGTTGTCGGTAACGCTATGGCCATAGCCGGCGAAATAAACTTTGGTGTAGGTTTCATCGGCAAAGTCGTAGTTCGTGCCGGTAGCCACATCGTAGATGTAAACGGACGTTTCCTGATTTGCCACGAGCCACTTGCCGTTGGGCGAGCAGTTGTTGTAAGTCACGCCCTGATACACGTGGCCCACTTCGGCAGTCTCTTGCGCGTAAGCCATAGTGCCACCCAGCAGCACGCAAGCCAGAGAGAGTAAAGTTTTCTTCATAATCTACTGATTTTAGTGAAACAAAAAGTTATCCTTATATATTAATACCTATTTATGTCTTTTCTTGTTTGACCGATATTTCCATTAGGCACACGCGGCAGGCGTATAAAATACGCCCCGTTGTCTACGTTGTCGTCATATCAAGCAAATAATCATCCAACGAGGAGTTGTCTCTTGTTGTCTATGTTGTCGATTTTATTCTTACGACAACTGGGACAACTCATGACAACATTATTTTTGCGTTGACGTTTTCATTATGACAACTACTGGGACAACTTTTTGACAACTTGCAGTTGTCTTTTGCGCGGCGGGCGTATGCCTTTGCGCCCCACTACTTTACGCGCTTCACGCAAAGCGTGCCTTCCGCCGTAGTGATTTTCTCTATATAGATGCCCTTTTGCGGGGCGGCGATGCGCTGACCTTGGAGGTTGAAATACTCGCGGCGCGAAGCGGCGGAGGGGTCTATACTAATATTGTCTATGCCGTTGAGCGTGGAAAGGCGCAGGTCGTTGGCGTTGAGCACCTGGATATTGGTGCAGTCGCTGTTCTTGTAAGGACGGTTCACAAAGGCCACCACGCGGAGGTTGCCCTCGTTCCACGTTTCGGGAACGGCAGCCGTGAAGCTTTGGCTGTAAGCATCGCCCTGCCACTCAATGGGTTCGCCCAGCGAGGGCGTGAGCGATACGCGGTACACGTGGTCGTGTATCTGAGAGCCGCTGCCCGTCTGCTTGCCGATGGTTTCCACGGCATCTTCCACCAGCTGCACGGTGAGGTTGGCTTCGGGATAGAAAAGGTTGAGCAGGCCGTTGCGCTCGCCGCTCACCGTGGCGGTCAGCGTACGGGTGGCGGCATCGAAGGCAGCATTGATGTCCACGCTCACGAACGCCGGCGTCTCGGCGCAGTAGTTGAAGCACGGCAGCAGGGCGGCCTTGCCTTCGGAAGGGTTCATGTAGCCGATGCCGCCGCCAGGGGCGGAACTGCCGTTGCTGAACGGCAGCACGGTGCGGTCGAACGCCGCCATGGGCGCAGAGCTTACGCCGTTGATGCCTGACACGTTATATGAGTCTTTAACCGTCAGTTCGTCTTCGCGATAGCCCACGTGGTGGGCCACCCAGACGTAATCCTCTCTGCCCGACACGACGGCGCGGAGCGTGGCATCGCCATAGGGGCAATTCACGCAGGCGAGCGTTGTGAAATGCTCGATTAGCGTGCGGCGCGGATAGGCATTGACATAGCAGGCCAGTTGTTTGGAGAGTTCGTTGTTCTCGGCCACGGCATCATCGCTGTCAATCCAGCAACGCACGTCGTTGAAACCTTCGGTGCATGAGGCGGTAGGCAGCTGAATATTCACCTCTTTATATTCGCCCACGGCAATCGTGCCTTCGAGCGCCATCTGCGCCGGCTCGCCAGCGCCTGCCACGTAGTGCAGCACAGGCGCGGAGGCATCGGCAAAACCGTAGTTGGCAATGCGAACGGTGGCGTTCGCACCCTCGCCGATTTTGGCAAAAGCGCTTTCGAACGCGATGTTCTCGACGGCGAGGTCGTTGGCAGGCACGTCGCCCTCCACTTCCACCACAGCCTGCAGGCACAGGGCGTTCCAACCCAAAGCCGAAGCGTCTACCCATTCGGAGGCATAGTTTATATAAAAGCCGTTGGGATTTTTCTTATCGCCGAGCACCAAGCCCTTGCCTGCGGGGAGCGTACCGGCGTAATAGAGCACGAGGTCTGTTTCGCCCGTAATCACGTAAGGCTCTTTAAGTTCCGCCTCATTCCAGCCTTCAACCGTCGTGGGCAGGTCCACACTCTTAGTGGCGGCAGTGCCTTCGAGCGAAGTGCGCAGCGTGACGTACCAGTTGGTCATGCCCTCGGGGCAACCTACCCTGATTTTTGTCACCTTTGCCCCGGCCAGCGCTTTGAGACGTGCGGCGGGTATCACGGCAGCGGCACGGAAGCGAGCGGAAATGGCATCGCTAAGCACGGCCGACTGATGATTTGAGGGAATTTCGTCGGAGCAATAGCCTAAGTGAATAGAGGTCTGCGCAAAGGCGAGCGCGGCTACCGACATGAAAAATGCAAGGAATAAGGAGCGTAAAGAATATTTCATAAATATATATGTATTTCGGTTAATAAAATTGCCACTCTATCGGCAGAGAGAAATGCAAGCAATAGGTTTCGTCTGCGGCAAATTTGTAAAATATTTTTAACCCGACCAAATAAATATGGCATTATTTCCGCAGAAAATTGATTTTTCTGCCATTTTTGTATATTTATACGGGACTTCATTAACGTTTTGTATGTTTTTGGGACAATTTGAAACGGGGAGAAGGATCTTGGGGTTATTTAAAAAATGATAGGGGCGGGCTGTAAGCCCAGTTGTTGCCCATAGCCCCGGGCAACGCCCGGGGTGGACGGTAGTGCATTGATTAAAGTGTCGCGCTCTGCAAGAGCAGCCTGCTTTATGAGGGGCAACGCCCCGTGGCATTGCCGGTTACGCGCTCGTGGCGCGTGGCATTTTTGCAATCACAAAAATGCCGATTGTATTAATCTCGGAATACGCCGTCCCCAGGGCGATGCCCTGGGCTATGGGCTACCTTTGGGCTTACAGCCCGCCCCAATCATGTGATGGCACGCCATTTTTGCCACAGGGTTTCCCCTATACTTTTTGGAGTATTTAGGCACTGCTGATGGCCATTACCCATGACCGCCGCTACTATCACGGAGAAATTTTTTCTTTCCTCCGTGATATTTTTTCCTCTCTGCCTGATATTGTTTACTATCTGCGCAGAAAAAGTTTGTTACAAACTTTGTAATATATGTTACAAACTTTCTAACACATGTTACAAACTTTGTAATACGCGTTACAAAGTTTGTAACAAAAAATATCTTATAAGATAGTTAAAACTTGCAAGGTGAAAGGAAAAAATTGCTTGGGGATAATAAGATTTGTCTGCGCACAAAAAGAAAGCCCGAAAGCGGCGTGCAACGCGATTTTTCATTATGGAACATTATTTATGTAACATAAATCAGTCGATATTGCAGGGCACAAAAAGTCCTTGCAATATCGACTGACTTATTTGGGGCGGGTATTGTTTTTGCGTATCTACCGCCACTCTTTCAACTTGAACGCGGCTTCGAGGCGCGTTTCAAGTTCGTCGTCGAGGGCGGGAAAGAAGTCCATGCCCGTGAGCGTCTCTACGTCGTCGACCGACATGGCGGTCTGCTCCATAGGCTGCTTCACGGAGATGTTTTCATAATAAAACCCGATGGCTTTTTCTGCGCCTTTGCGCAACGAAAGGACCACCTTGAAGAAGCCGTCGGGCACTGCCACGGGGTGCTCCTGCCCTATCCTGGCGGGGCGCTTGCCTTCCTTGAACACGGGACCGGCGGCGATATAGACGCTGCCCTCGCGCAACGCCCAGCGGCGGCATGCCTTCTCGAGCGTGCTCCACGAACCGGCATTGAGACTGTGGTCCTGCGGGCAAATGTTCGTCATATAGAAGCAATCGTTCATCGCCTTATAACTCCATTTCATATCGGCCGCGGGACACATGTGCCCTCTGTCGTAGCCCGAACCGCGATAATCGGCCGTCGTGACGCGATACGCCTCTGCCACCTGCGGGTCGGGCAGGAAGTCGTCGGCGCGGGGCACGGTGCCCTCCGCCTCCTCGGCGGTGAGTTCCCAAGCCACCCAGTTGGGCTGGCCGAGGTCCTTGTTAAAAGAAAGGATAAAACCCGTATGCTCGATGATCTGCTCGGGAACGCCCTGCAAGGCGGCGGGCAGTTCGATTTCACCTGCCGCAAGCGCCTCCTGCGCGGCCTGCTGCGTTTCCGAAGCTGGCAGCTGCTCTTCGCCAGCGGCTTGTTCCTTATTGCCCGAACCGCACATGCTGCCCACGCCCAACGCGACGAGGACGACGAGGATAACAACTATACGCAGGGGCACGAAGTTAATGCTGGTGGGGCGGTGTTTTCTGCGTGCCATGTGCTATAATTTAATTTTTGCAACGGCCTTGCGCAGGCTGCCCTCGCCGATAAGCGGCGCGTGCGCGTCTTCGGGATAGGCGATGAGGTATTCGCCGGGATGCACGTCCACGTAGCTGGTTGCGGGAGCGGCATAGAGGGCGTAATCGGACGCTACGTCAAACGGCTGTTCAGAGGGTACGTCAATGGTGGAAAGGGCGCGCCAGCCGATGGTCTCGACATTGTTCAAAGGCAGATGCACGTCCATATAGGCACGATGCACCTCGAGCTTCTGCGCCTCGGGGGCAACGAGATTGTTCTCTGCGATATTTATATACAAGCGGTCGCCGTCGATTTCGTTGCGGCCGAGCGGGAGTTGCATGAGGTCGTGCGTCTTGACGAACTCAAATAAACGTTGCAGCGCGGGGTGCAAAGCCTCGATGCGTGCGCTGTCAGAAATTTTTCCGAAAATCATAAGAAAGGAATGTATTAATAGACGAACAAATAAGTATAGACAAAAACCATAAAAACCGCTTGCTCCGTTTGAAGCCCAAGGGCACGCCGCCGGGCTTAACGCCGAGCATTAAAGCCTTTCGGCTTTTGCTCGCCCTTAATCCCTGCGGCTGCGGTCGGATTCCCGCCCGCTTCAAACGCCGCAAGCAAAAAACAGAAAAAAGTGGACATATACTTTTTGCTGTGAATAGTAAGGAGAAATGCTTTACTTTTTGCTGTTTTTTGCTTGTTCGGTGTGGGCGGTCGGGAACCGACCGCAGCCTTAGCGGATTAAGCAACAGACAAAAGTCGACAGACTTTTAGGCTGGGGCTTAATCGGATAAGGCGAGCCGACAGGCCCACACAGGGCAAGCGGTTTTGACTGTTTTTGTATAAAAACAAATAAAAATCATTTGCCCAACTCTTCTAAAACCTGCCAGCACTGGTACAAGCCGCGCGGCACGTGGAAGCAGCCTTTCCATTTGCCGCCTTTGAGCGAGAGTAAACGCTCGCCGCGGCGATTGAGATAGCCGAACCATTCGGGATATTCGGGGTCGGCAAAGTGCGACCAGACATAATCGTGAACGCGCTCGAACCATTCGAGGCAGCGCGGGTCGCCCGTGAGGCGATAGCCTTTAATCATCGTGATGAGCGTTTCGATGTGTACCCACCAAAGCTTCTGGTCCCACTCGAGCTGCTGCAAGGGACGGCCGAGGCGGTCCATAAAGTAGAAGATGCCGCCATACTGCTTGTCCCAACCGTATTCGGCCTCTTGGAGGGCGATGTTCTTGGCGCGTTCTATGAGTTCGGGGCGGCCGAGGCGCTTGCCTAAATCCATGATAAACCACATAGCTTCGATGGCGTGCCCTGGATTGAGCAAGCGGCCGTCCATGCAATCCACCAGTTCGCCGTCCGTGCCGAGATGCTCCACAATCAGTCCCAGTTCGGGCTTATAGAAAACGTCCATCACCTCATGAATGCACGTGTCGATTGTTTTCTTCAAAAAATCAGGGTCGAGCAACGGCTCAATTTCCAAAGCAACGTTGCAAAGAATCATAGGCAGGGCAAAACTCTTCATCGAACGCGCGCCCTTGGCCGCCTTGTTCCAACGGCCTTTCGGGTTGTCTACTTTCGAGAGCACGATGTCGAACGTCTTGCGGGCAATCTCCTCATACTCCTTATTGCCCGTGGCAAGGGCGAGCTGCCCGAAAGCGATGACGGCGAAGGTGTAAGAAAAGATGTTGTAAGGCTCTACGAGCGGACGGCCCTCGCGATCGAGCGCGAAATACCAGTTAAGATTGCCGTCGTGCCCGTACTTCTTGAGGAACGCCGCGCCGTGCTCGGCTGCCGCGAGCCATTCGGGACGCTGCTCCACCTTATTATATAATGTGGCGAACATCCACACCTCGCGGCCTTGCAGCCAAATGAATTTGTCGGTGTCGAAAACGCTGCCGTCGCGTTCCAAACAGGTAAAATAGCCGCCGCATTCGCGGTCGATAGAGTTGTTGAGCCAGAAAGGCATCACCTTGTCGAGCAGCTCGGACTTATACTGCGCTGCAAGGGCTTTGAAATCAAGTGACATTTTTATTTAAGGATTTTATTGAATTAAATAGGGGCGTAAGTATACGCCCGCACGTATCTTAGCACAAAATTAGCATATTTCAAGCAGGTACATCAACGCCCTTATCATTTTTTTGTAATTTTGCATAGCAGAAAGTGAACATTTCGGCTTGTTTACTCGTTTACTTGTTAACTTGTTTACTCGTAAACGCGTTTACTCGTTTACCGAACGACATCATACAACTCACATCATATTTTTCAATCCAAATTATGAAAATATTAGTCATCAACTGCGGCAGCAGCTCCATCAAGTACAAGCTCTACGAAATGGACGACCGCAGCGTGCTCGCCGCAGGCGGCATTGAAAAGGTTGGGCTGGAAGGCTCTTTCCTGAAAACAAAAATCAACGGCGAAACGAAAATCATCGAACACCCCTGCCCCTCCCATACGGAAGGCATCAAACTCATGTTCGACACGCTCCTCTCGCCCGAGTACGGCGCAATCAAGAGCCTAGACGAAATCTCTGCCGCAGGCCACCGCATCGTGGCGGGCGGACGCTTCACGAAAAGCCAGGTCGTGACCGATGCCATGCTGGAAGAATGGAAACAGTACATGGATCTCGCCCCGCTCCACTCTTACGCACACCTCAAAGGCTACGTGGCCGTGAAGGAAATGCTGCCCGAACTGCCGCAGGTGTTCGTGTTTGACACGTCGTTCCACCAAACGATGCCCGAGCACGCCTACATGTACGCCGTTCCCTACAAATATTATGAGAACGACAACATTCGCCGCTGGGGCGCACACGGCACGAGCCATCGCTTCGTCACCGCCCGCGTTTGCGAGGTGCTCGGCGTGAAGCCCGAGGATCAGCGCATCATCACCTGCCACATCGGCAACGGCGCATCGGTATCGGCTGTGCTCCACGGCAAATGCGTGGACACGTCGATGGGGCTCACACCGCTCGAAGGCCTGATGATGGGCAGCCGCAGCGGCGACGTTGACCCCTCCGCCGTGCTCGCCATCATGAAGAAGGAAGGCTTCACGCCCGACCAGATGAGCGACCTGCTCAACAAGGAGAGCGGCGTGAAAGGCATCTCCGGCGTGTCGAGCGACATACGCGAAGTGGAAGCAGCCATCAAGGAAGGCAACGAGCGCGCCCGCCTCGCCCTCGATATGTACAGTTACCGCATCAAGAAATACATCGGCGCATACACGGCAGCCATGGGCGGCGTTGACACCATCGTCTTCACCGCCGGCGTGGGCGAGCACCAGTGGGATATCCGCCGCGCCAGCGTGAGCGGCCTTGAATTCTTCGGCATCAAGCTCGACGAAGAGAAGAACCGCAAGAACTTCGGCGAGGAAGAAATCATCTCTACGCCCGACAGCAAGGTGAAAGTTGTGGTTGTACCCACCGACGAGGAACTGCTCATCGCCTCTGATACGCTCAACCTCGTGAAATAACAAATTAGCAAGTTAGAATCATTCAACATAAAGCAGCGGACATGCCGAAACCTGGCGCGTCCGCTGCTTTTGCATAGTAAAGGTGCACCGCCGACGGCGATGCACCTTTATCACAAATGGAGAAAACCGGAGTTACTGTTTCGCTACGCGTTTGCCTCCCTTGCTGTCAATAGTCACGCCGTGGCGCACGGGAGCTGATACCCTGCGGCCCGAAGCATCGTATAGCAAAGCTGGCGCAAGCGCTTCTGCATCAGGCGCAAGCGAGACGATGCCCGTTGTGGAATTGGCCACGTTGGACGGCGCAGACTCGCCGTTTTCATAGACAACGGTAACAGTATAGGCATGGGCTTCGTCGGGCAGCTGTGTGAGGTCGTAGCTGAGCTGCGTTGCCGGCAAAGAGGCTATGAGCTTGCCGTTGCAGTAAACGTTGTAACCGTGCACCGGCATCACGCCCGTTTCGTAGCATACCATATCGACAAGGAAAATAAACTTATCCTGACTGCGGTAGCGAATAGCAAAGTAACGCGTGCCTTCGGGCAGGTCGGCCGTGTAGCGCGTCCAAGCCTCGGGGGCGGTGTGCGCCGTGAGCAGCGTGAAGCATTCGGGATAAGGATAAGTAGTTGAATAGAGGATTTCAAAATCTTCAAGTCCATATTTCTCCTTTGCCGTGCGTGCCATAAAGCTGACGGTCTGTGCGCAGCTGCCAAGCTCGGGCGAAATGAGCCAGTCGTCGTTGCGGTCGCCGATCTTAATGGTAGTGGGCTGCGAAGAAGTAGCCATCAGGCACTGATAGCCGTCGTAAGGCGTGTAATAGGGAAGATTGTCCACCGTGCAGGCGGCAACCGTGGGATTGAACACCCAGAAGGAAGCCTCCTCATTGCTTGGGCCTGCGTCCATCTGCGTATTCGTGTAAGTCAATCCGCGCTCGGCATCGATGGTTGTCCAAGGCGCAAAGACGGTGTCTTTGTGGCGATAAGTCTCGAAACTTTCCTCTACCTTGCGGTTTACCTGCTCGGGCTGCGTCCATTCCAGATGCGCCCCGCCCGTTTCAAGATAGGAAAGGTCGTGGATAGCGGGATATTCAGGGGCAAGCACCTCTGCTTTCTTGGTTTCCGAAGCATTATCGGAAGCATCGGCATCGTCGCCGCCCGGCACGAGCTGCACGGAAAGCGCCACCTCTTTGCCGCAAAGGCTTACGGCTGGCTGATAATCAAACACGATGTTTTCACCGCTAAATCCGGCAAGGGCGGGGCATGCCTTGGTGAGCACAGTGTTGCCATCGGCAAGCAAATGCAGCGTGTAGCCGGCAGAAGTCTCTGCACCCGTGTTCTCAACGCGTGCGATGATGTGCTGCGGCATTTGCGTTTTCAGCGTGGCGGGGACGCTCAATTCCGAAACGCGCAGGTTGCTACGGCTGTCGCCTTCCACGCGGAGGCGGTCAACGTAAATCGGCACATAAATGTCCGTGCCGCGCCCAGTGAGCGTGATGCGCACGTAATCGCTGCCCGTCCATTGCGAAAGGTCGATGGCTTGGACGCGCCAACCCTCTTCGCCCGCGAGTTGCTTGAAGTCGAGCGTGCCGGCTTCCTGCATGGACCCGCCACGCGGCGTGACATAAGTGGTCAGCGTGCCCTCTTCGCCCGGCAAAGCATAATAGGCATAAATGAAATAAGGGTGGGCGGCATTTTTCAAAGAAATCTTACCCATCTCAAAACTGCCCTCATTGTCAAGGCCATTGGACTTCCAGCCGATGCAGCCGCCATCGTTGTCGTAAGAAATATTATCGGCAAGGCGGAACGGATTGTAACCGTCGGAAGAGCAATAGGTGCCTGCTTCTGCACCCGCGAAACTCTCTACATAAGGAAGGGCATAGGGCGCGCCGGCAAGAACATAGTTGGAGTATGCCGCAGGGCTTTCGCCGCCTACGCTTTGCGCCTTTACCGCCATGCGCAACTGCTGCTGCGGGCCGGTGGCAAGCGTGTCGGCTATCAAGAGGCTGCCGCCCGTAAGTCCGCTCTTGTAGTCGTAAACAAAGTTGCGGATATCTGTGGTATAGACATTGAAGCGCGTGTTCTCGGGATTGACATATTGTCCATTCTCACCCACATTGCCGGGATTTGTCCACGAGAGCGTGAGCGTGCCGTCGGCATTCTCAGCCAGTCCGACAGCCTGCGGAGCCTTAGGCATATCCTCGCCCACGAAAGCATCGGCCGTCTGCGTCTGCCCTCGCCCTTGGGCGTTATAGGGAGTCACCCCGTAGGTGTGCCAACCGTTGGGCACGGCTGTATCGGTGAATTGCAACGCCTCGCCGACGGCGGGTGCTTCAAAGGTCTTCACCGTAACGGGGTCGCCATTGAGGTCTTTGGCGCGGCGAACAATCTCTATGCGGTCGATGGCTGTGAGCGCCTCGCCCGTTGTGGTAACGGCAGGGGCGACAAACGAGATGTCGGCCTTGGGCTCGCCGAGGGCATTGGGCGCGACCACGAGATTTGTTACGGCACCGGGCGCAGTTTTAACGGCGGAGGGGGCAATGCGCACGCTATCTATATAAAGATAATAGGCCTTTGCCTGACTGAGCGCGTGGAAAGCCAGACGATAATTGCCCGTCTGCGGCACGCTGAACGTGTGGCGCGCCAGCTCGCGGTCGTAATTGCCAATCTCGTGCGGCGCAACGACAACCGTGTAAGCGGTCGGGTCGTCGCCCGTACCGACACAGACTTCCATCTTTTCGGGCCAAACGTTGCTGAATCCTTTATATATATAAGAAAGGTCGTAAGAGTTTTCGGCATTGAGTGCCAACTTGGGCGAGATGAGCCAATCGTCGCCCGCCGTCGTCATGCTGGCGGTGTATTGCGCCATATTTGCCTTCTTGTTGAACGCCCACGTATAGCTGTCGTTGTTGCTATCGATAACCGTCCACGCATTGAACGCTTCCTGCGTATCAAAGGTTTCGCAGTAAGGCGGCGTAAAGACACCCGTGGCAATGGCTACGTTCGACACAGCCGTTTGGGACACAAGTCCGGCAGCCTTCGCCGTTACGGCATATTTCCAACTGCCCGGCTTATCGTTGCCGAGAATTTCGGTAAAGCTCGGAGTAGCGAGGTCGGTGGCCACTTGCACGCTGTCGGGCAGGCGCACCACGTCGTAGCGCAGCAGTTCGGGATTGACGTAACCTGCATGAATGCCCTCGGTGGGTGCTTTCCAAGTAAGGTCGGCTTGATTGTTGTTGGCATTGTCAATCGTCAGCGTCAGATGCGTGGGAGCTTTAGGCGTATCGTTGCCAATCCATCGCCTCAATCCAAGCGGCTCAGACGCGCCTGCGGCATTGGACACCACAATATTTATAAGGTTCACACCCTCCTTTGCTACCACAGGCACTTCGACCGCCGCGCCCGGCTGCGCCGCTTGTGCGGCAATCTGCTTGCCGTTGAGCGTTACTTTATACGTCAGTTCGCCGGAAAGGGCTGCGCCGTCGGCTGCCGTGGCGGGCATTGTGAAGGCTACCGTTCCCTCCAATGCTGCGCCTGCAAAGTTGAGCTGCGCATCGGCTGGCTGGGCCGGAGCACCGGCAGCCGCGATGTAGGGAACATACAGACAGGAAAGTTGCTCGGCATCGGCAAAATGAGCCAAAACGTTGGCACGTCCCGTTTCCACATTGACGGTGCAGAGCATCGTGGTGCCCGTTTCGTCACTTGCGGCCCAGTACATCACGTCGGCCGTGCGGTCGAACGTGGCACTCTGCAAATAATCGCCAACCTTAATGCCGGTTTCACCGATGAGGGTTTCCTCACCCGTTTCTTTATCTATGCGGTAAAGGCTGCTGTCCTTATATTTAATGGCGTAGATGGAACCGTCGGCACGCGCCGCCACGGCGATATACATGTCGCAGGGACGGATAATGTTTTTAATGCCATTGCTGTACTCAACGGCGGCAAAGTCGTAAGCAGAAGTCGAGGGGTTGTAGAAGCAACCGTAAACCTGCCCCGTAACCTCGTCGTAATCGGCATCGGTAGCCATCAGGCTTGAACTAAGCACGTACTCGAAACGCTTGCGCTGCCAAGTCTTGTAATCCCACTCCTGATACATGCGGTCAACATTGTTAGTAAAGAAATGCAACCTGCCGTTATAGTACGCCCCGGAGCCGTTAGCGTAAATGTCATTGTCCACCTTAACCGGCGAGGCGTAAAGATAGGGACCGGAAACCGTAGGCCCGTAGGCGTAAATGCCGTACGTGGCGGTAACGCTTTCATCTTGCCATGAATTGGCGTAAATCATAGCACCCCAAATCGTGGGTATTTGCACCGTACCGCTCTCTGCCTGCGCCGCCAAGCGTTTGGGAGAATGTTTTAAAACGCCCTCGCGAGCCGCCCCACCCTGCTGCAATGCCGAGGGCGAGAGATGCGACGCGCTCACTCTTTCCCTGCCGCGATTGTCGGCAAAGACGGAAAGCTGCGCCAATGCGAGGAACAAGGAGAAAAGTAAAAATCTGTGCTTCATAAGCCGTTCTGTTTTATGTTGTTAATAAATAAAAAGGGTATAGTTTCCATCTATAATCAATACAAAGGTACACTTTTAAGCGCAGACAGGCGACATTTCTATTGTGAAACAGAACCGCGAGGCATAATTTAGGTGCTAAAAGACGCTTTTTCGACCAAATATCCCCCAAATTAAACACATGGAAGCACAAAACACAAAACAGGCGGCGCGTCCTCGTCGGGACGCGCCGCCATTATGATAGAAATATCCGTGTCTGATAAATTAATTGCTCATTTCCATGAACTTTGTAGCTTGCTGTACGAATTTATCGTTGGGGTTAATACCTGCGGCAATATCCAACACACGACGGGCAAGCTGCATATCGTTAGGTTCTACGTTAATGGCGTAGAAGAAGAGATATTTCGATGCTTCCAGACGCTGACGCTTATATTCATCGGGCGTTTCGGCAGTCATCTCTATCACTTTCAGATAATAGTTCTTAACAGTCTCGTTGGCAACGCTCGAATCGGTGTTGTTCAGACGGGCACACTGGATATAAACTTCAATGAAGTCGGGCTTCTTTTCCATTACTTCGGCAAAAATCTTATTTGCCTCGTCAAAGCATTGCTGCTTCTTATCAGGGTCTACACCCGGTTCCTGATATACTGCCACATAACGACGGCCGAGGAAGAACCTATCGCTGAGGTCTGCCTTATCGCCAATAACTTCAAGATATTTCTTATAGGTTTCAAGACCGAGCTCTGCCTGCTGGTTCTGACTATAAATATTAGAAAGATCCTTGTAAGCCAAAGCCTGTGTGGAATCTACTGCCAAAGCTTTTTTATAATACTCAATAGCAGGTTCGAGTTCGTTATTCAGCTCATTGAGTTTTGCAGCATAGAAATAGTCAAGATACTTATAGCTTGAGTCGGGATATTCCTGATTGACTATATAAGAAGCGTGCTCTGCTGCGGCGTCAAGGTCGTAAGTATCGACGTCAGCCAAGAAACGCATGCGCTTAAATACCATTGCGTTTGGCCAAAGTTGCAACATTTCAGTAGACAACTCTCCAACCTTTGCTGCTTCTTGTGCCTCAAAAAGGGAAAGCACGTACTGTTGGCAGCTATTAAAGTCTAAGACAGTCGAATCTTTGGGTGCGCTTTTATAATATGCCTGATAATTCTCGATAGCGGCATCGCGTCTTTTCAATTTATAATAGATATCACCCTTGTCCTTATTAACTCTAAAGTTTTCAGGTTCGATGCGCTGAAGTTTATCGAGGTAGTCTAGTGCTGCATCAGGGTTGATATTCTTATACACGAAAGCATTGCGTCGGATAGCAGGAACATAGGTAGAATCGTAATACAATGCCTTTTCGTATTCTTCGCCGGCTCGGCCCCATTGCTTTCCTTTCATGTACACCTCACCCTTGAACATATAAACATTGACATCTTCTCCTGCCATCTCATCAGTGATCTTCTTTGCGCACTGGGAAGCGGCAGAATAAGCATTGTTCTTCAAGAAATAATCACCAACGGCAAAAAGATCATTCTTTTTGCCCACTATCTTTTTGAGGAGCTTAGCAAAAGCCTTATTTGCACCTTCGGGGTCATCGAGATTCAAAGTTACAACCTGATTGGCCAAAACTTCGAACTCGGGATTAAGCGGCGGAGCCTGGTAATAATCTTGAGCCTGCGCCTTGGGTGCGCCAATTCCAATAAACAGGAGCACGGAAAGGGCGGCACTGAATAAACGGTTTTTCTTCATAAAGAGTTTATTTGGTTGATTAATTTTATTGTGATTGTCTGATAAACCAATCATATAACGCACAAGGTTGCGGAATTATTGTCTGTTTTGCCGCAAGTACGCATACTGTTTGCAAAGATAGTGCAAGGTGAGCGCAATAAAGTTTATTTAATTGCCGAACCGCAGCCTATCTTCTGCAAAAATAAGAAATAATCTACATTTTCAAGTAAGAGAAAGGCATAAAAGTAACTTTCTGACGTAAGATAATGCTATTTCCGCCTAATCAACCGTGCGCACAGACTTGACTTGAACGGGAGTAATGGGCAGGAGCTGGGAATTGTTGCAAATGATGGTCTGCCCTTTCTGACCTTTCAAGAAGTAGTAGAAGAGTTTCAGCAAGGAATTGGTGCGCGGGTCGGTGTTGATGACATAAACGGAGCGCAAAAGGGGATAATCTGCCGTGGCAATATAATATTGGAAGGGCCGCACATAGCATGCCTCCTTACCGCTCTTTCGGCTAACCTTCATAACGCTAACGGGAAGGTTCTTGAAGGAAGTAAGCACGCTGTCAACGCCCTCTTTGAGCCAGTTAGTACCGACTACGCCAATAATGTCGGGGTCACGCTGCACCATTTCAATAACGGAGCGGTTGGTACCGCTATCAGAGGCAAACACATTGCCCGTTATGTCGCGACCGGCGCAGAGGCTGTCTTTCATAAAGCGCACGGTGCTTGAGCCGGAATGGTCGAAAACAAGATTAAGCGTGCCTTTCCTGCTTGAATTTTCAAGTTGTTCCCATTTTGTAATCTTGCCCGTAACGATTTGCTTGATTTCGTCAAGGGTGATGAGGGAGTCGGGGCAGTTTTTATTTACAATGAGCGCCACGGCATCGGTGGCAATGAGCGACTGCTTGGCACCGAGCGTGTGGGCTTTTATGATTTCGAGTTCGTTGGGGAGGAGCTTGCGTGTGACAACGCAGCAGCGCAGGCTGTCGGCGAGCAGAAGTCGAAGAGCGGAATCTTCGCTGCAATATACGGGTTTCATGCCTGCTTCCGGGTGCATCATGCCAAAGGTTTCCACCTCTTCCTGCATGATAGGAGCGAATGTTTCGTCAATAGCAACTTTTACATCGTCTTCGGCCAGCCAGTTATTGGTGGCCTTCTTGTTGCCGCCGCAACTGGCCATTAACGCAAAGGCAGCAATGAGTAATAAAAGAAAAAGAAAATACTTTTTCATGATTTTAGAGTTTTTGTTATCGTGAGTAATGCGCGCTTTTCTTATATAAAGAATGAGGCGCATTACTCTTTATTAAAAAAACGGCAGATTAGATGGCCGGATAAAACAGGCGTGCTAATCTGCCGTATATAGAGGTTTACTTCAATGTTTCAGCAAATGTACTTACTGAATCTGGAACGAAATCGGAAGCGTGAACCAAACGGGAACAGGACGACCTTGCTGTTTAGCAGGGATGAAGCGCTTGAGCTTTTTCACAACGTCCTTAGCTGCCTGGTCGCATTCACGGGACAGAGATTTCTGGATTACAATATCACCAACAGAACCATCGGCCTTTACCTGGAAACGAAGGATAACTTTTCCCTGAAGTTCCTGTTCAAGCGCGATTTGCGGATAAATGAGGTTCTTTCCGATAAATGCAAGCAGCGCAGCTTCACCGCCGGGATAAGTGGCTTGCACCTCCACGAGGGCGTTGTCGACAACTTCTTCTTCCTTAGGCACACTGGTACCGCCGGCGCTTTGATTATCCTTCAAGTCATCGATGTTGATACCGCCGTCACCGTCGCCTGCATAGTCTTGCGATGCAATGGCGAAGCTGCTCTTGGTAACTTCATCCTGAGTTTTCAGTTCCTTAGAGTGGTCAATCTTATCGTCGTCCACAATCTTAGGCACAGTGAACTCGATAGAGGCTTTCACCTTGACCTTCTCCTTAGGCTCTTCGTATTTAAGTTCAGGCTCTTTTTTCTTTTCTTCTTTCTTAGGCTCTTCTTTCTTGAGCTGCGAAAGTTCGGTGACCATATCACCTTCGAGTGCCCGGTTCTTTTCGATAGCGGCCTCTACTGCATTCTTTGCAATAAGGAAGGCAATAATCGCAGCAATAAGGATAAGCACGAAGATAAGTGCCCTGAGCTGGAATTTGCCTTTATTGGCGCGTGCACGATAAGCTCCGTACTCTCTGTTACGTCCCTCGAAGACGAGGTCGCACCATTCTCGAGATGCTAAATCTATCTTAGACATAATATTCTCTTTGTTACTTCACTTATAGTGTATTATTACTGCGCCGGATTAGCTTTGTAAGCATCGATTTTGGCTTGGTCGCCCGGTTGCCATTTATCGATCACATAGCGTCCGATATTACAAATCTGCATTTCATCGAGAACTTGGATCATGTTGTCGAATACGGACTTGTCTGAAGCTTTGATCACCACGCTCGGCGTATAGTCGGCGTTCTTAATCTTGTTCAGGCGTTCCTTGTATTCCTGTTTAATCTTCTGTTCTTCTTGCACATTAGAGGTTTTCTTGTTCGCGAACTCTTCTTTGAGCTTCTGCACTTCGATTACAGCCTGCGGGTTACTTTCAAGCAACACCTTTCGAATACCGTTCTTGCCATAGGTCGTGGCAAAGAGCTTACCCTCGTCGGGTACATCGGTGCCGCCATCAGGTTTACCTTTGAAGTAGTAGAGCGTGTTGTTCTCGTCGATGAGGATGGTGACCGCCTTAGATGCTGCGACCTGGCTTCTGTCCTCGTCCTTGATGTCTTCCTTGTCGGAGGGCATGGCGATATCCATGGCCTGCGGCTTGAGGAGCGTGGTACAGAGCATGAAGAAAGTCACGAGCAACATGATCATATCCACCATCGGCGTGAAGTCCACGCGCGAATTCATTTTTTTCTGTTTACTTCCACCTTTTTTAGCCATAACATTCAATTTTTATTCCTCAACTCCTTTGAGAGACGTGATCAGTTTGTAGCGCGCCTCGTCAATGTCGCGTAAGGTGTCCATAACTTTTTTAATTACGGCATAGGAAGTGGATTTGTCTGCCTTGATGGCTATACCCATACCTTCGCCACATGCCTCGCGGGCTGTGCTTACCCATGTCTTCAACTCATTATTCAAGCTATCGCAAGGGATGCCCGCTTCCTGACTCTTGATGAGCAGTTCGTTGCGGTTGTCGGTCTCGAGCCATCCTGCGATGGTGTTGAGCGGCGTGCCGAACGTGGGGGCTTGTGCAAAGGTTTCAACCTGCTGTGCGTTGAGGTTGAGCGAGCCTTTCTCGTTCATCGCGTTAGCGAGTTTGCGGAGCGAGGCGGGAGAGTCCATCGTCATGAACACCTTGCCGTTCTTTTCGATAAAGATGGTGAGCAAGTTGTTCTCGGGGATTTTGACTTCCGACACAGAGCCCGGGGTATTGACCTTAATCGGTTCTTCCTTTACGAATGTTGCAGTAAGCATAAAGAAGGTAAGCAACAGGACCATGACGTCGCTCATCGGCGTCATGTCGATGAACGTGTCTTGTTTTTTGACTTTAAAACGTCCCATGTCTTAAATATTACCTATCTTAATACTTGAATTAGTGAGTTGCAGAGAAAGTCTGTACGATAGTGAAACCAACTTCGTCGAGGCTGAACGTAAGGCGGTCGATCTTGTTCGTGTAGTAGTTGTAAGCGATAACGGCGAGTGCACCGGTTGCGATACCAGAAGCGGTGTTTACAAGTGCCTCGGAAATACCGGTTGAAAGAGCGGAGGAGTCTGCGCCGCCGTCGCCGCTAGCCATAGCGGAGAACGACTTAATCATACCCAACACCGTACCGAACAGACCGGTCAGCGTACCGAGCGTAACGATAGTACCGATAATGGGAAGGTTCTCCTGCATCATAGGCATTTCGAGAGCGGTAGCCTCTTCGAGTTCCTTCTGGATAGCAAGAATCTTCTGCTCCTTGGTGAGCACGGTGTTTTCTTCCATCTCTTTGTACTTCTTCATCGTAGCGCCTACAACGTTGGCAACAGAACCGCGCTGAGCGTCGCAAAGCTGCTGAGCCTTAGCGAGATCGTTGTTGTTGAGAGCCACCTTGATGTCGGCAACGAACTTCGTGAGGCTGGTGCGGCCGTAAGCGTTGCGGATAGCGAAGAAGCGTTCAATGGCAAGAGCCACAACGGTGATACAGAGGGTCCAGATGATAGGCACAACGAAACCGCCTTTGTAGACCGTACCCATGAGGTTTGCGGGTTCAAAGTCACCTTCTGCAAGGAAAGAGAACTGAGCCGTAGCAGCTTCAGCACCCTTGAAGTTGGAGATGTGACCGAAACCGAAGAGATAGATGCAGACAGCGATTACAGCGCAGCATGCAATAACAGAAAGACCGGATTTGATGCCGGTGAAACCCTTAGACTGTTTCTTGGGAGCACCCTTGGGTGCGGTAGCATTTGTAGTTGCCATTTTGTTAAATGATTTGTGGTTTGTAGATAATAATAAATTGGTTTATTTGATTTTGTAACGTCGAGTTGGCAAGCCAACCCGTATTTTTTTACTCTTGGCAGGGCAAAGATAGGAAATAATCAATAGACAACCGCAAAATATTGCATTAATTTTTCATTATCTTATATGATAAACCCGGTTTGGAGCATTTATTGAATATAATAAAAGGAAAAGCAAACACGCGCACACCAATAATAGACACGCGCCGCATGACCGTCCCGACGGGGACACTCATGCGGCGCGATACCGTATATTCCGCCACTGCCCTACCCTTTTAGCTTCTTACGCAGCCGCATCAGCGCGCGGCATTGCTCTTGGCCGGTAAGGACAGTCTTGGATGGATCGGTCAGGGCATACGCATTGTAAAGTCGCTTGCGGCCCGTGGCGAGCAGAGCCTCGCGGAAGTCTTTATTGGCGGCAAGGGCGGTATAGGCTTCGTTGATAAAGTCTTTATACTCGCGCGAATGGCGTCCCATCGGCTGCCCCTGCCAATAAAGCGTCTGGCTTTCCTGCCAATTTGAACGCGCGCGTTTAGCTTCGGGATTGATGCCGACTTTTTCGAATACGCGGTTCTGCTCTTCGACATCCCGATACTTTAACCCCTGTAATAGGCTTATGATAGAGAGGAATTCTTTTCCGCGAAACATGAACTTATACGGCTCGTACCTGGACAGCATAAATGCGGGATAGACCCCGTCGTGGTCGATATTAATACCGACCCCCAGCGAACACATCAGGGATATGTATATTCTGCGTAACATATATTGCTGCGATTTTCTATAATAAAGACATAATAGCGTCAGTCTATCTATCAGCTTAACAAAAGTTTTGCTTCTAATTTCCTAAATTTTAACGCAGCAAAAGTACTGAAAAATCCCAAATACGCAAATACCCCCCCCCGATTTATCAAATAATTAACACAAAATGCCTAAAAATCTGAACGTGTATACCGAAATTAACTAACAATTAGTGTAAATAGAGCATTATATGGGCTTGTCTTTAATTCGTCTGTGCCGAAAGGTTGATGAAACTAATAGGAATGAAAAGGTTGTTGCTATTTGCATTTATTGCATCAAGGCAGGAGTGCAAAACTTGTTAATGTCGCTCCACGCTCTGCGCAGATAGTGAAAGGCGCGTTTGCAATCGTTAAGGCAAGTTCGCTTGAAAGTTTAGGGATAATTAAGACTGCCTAAATTTGCTCCGAGATAATTTCTGCGAGAATCAAGGTATTTTTCACTTTCAAGCACTTCGTAAAAACTATCAAGGAGAAAATTTTTACGAGCTTGCTTATAATTTTCATGGTCATATAAGATAATTTTTACGCTCATATAAGATAGTTAGCCCTAAAAACGCGAAAAGAGGAAAAGCCTGCGCTTTTCCTCTTTCTGCTGATGCAAAGATATGCTTTTTGTCCCGTTCTGCCAAAAGATACCCTATTGTGCCATGGGCTGTCAAGGGACTTAGATAAAATTGCCTATACGAGAGGAGAAATATCAAAGAGCAACGCGCTCCGCTCATATAAGATACGCGGAGCGGTTTGCGCAGATAATTCTTATTTTCTACTTTTGCAGTAAGAATTAATACTATATTATATGGAACAGTTTAACGATGTGATTTCCTCCGGGCAGCTGGTGCTCGCGGATTTCTTTGCCACTTGGTGCCAGCCCTGCAAGATGATGCACCCTATCCTCTTGGAAGCGAAAGCGGAACTGGGCGATGCGGTGCGTATCGTGAAGGTGGACGTGGACAAGCACGAGGCTACGGCCGCGCGCTACGGCATCCGCTCCGTGCCAACGCTCATGATTTTTAGGAACGGCGAGATGCTTTGGCGGCAAAGCGGCGTGGTGGCAAAAGGCGACTTGGTGCGCATTGTGCGCTCGTATCTAACGACGAGTTTTTAGTAAACAAGTAAACGAGTAGACAAGTAAACAAGACAAGATACACATGTAAATATAATTGGCAACACATCTCTGTCTCGTCTACTTGTTTACTCGTAAACTCGTCTACTCATACCCAACTACTAAAACTTTCAACATGAAAAATCTATTCTTTTCTCTCATGGCCGCGCTTGGACTTTGCTCGGGCTGCACGGCGCAAGACGGTGTGGAGGTGCTTACTCCGCAAGAGTTTATCGCGGCTGCCGAAGCGGACTCTGCCGCCGTTATCCTCGACGTGCGCCAGCCCGACGAATTTGCTGCCGGTCATTTGGCAAAAGCCGTTAATCTGGACTGGCTCAACCCCTCTGCGTTCAGCGAGGGCATGGCCAAACTTGATAAGGACCATACATATTATATATATTGCCGGAGCGGACGGCGCAGCAATGCTGCGGCCTCGAAAATGAAGCGCGAGGGTTTCCGCGTGTTCGACATGAAGGGCGGATATTTGCAGTGGACGAGCGAGGGCAGGCCCGTGGTGCGCTGATTTATCCCAATATAGAAATGAAACTGCTCATCTTAAACGCCAGTCCGCGCCGCTCTGGCAACATCGCGCTTATGGCCGGCACGCTGAAACAGGAGGCGGAACGCCTCGGGGCGGAGGTAGAAGAAATTTGGGTGCAGGGTCTCACGGTGCGGCCCTGCACGGGGTGCATGGCGTGCCGATTGAGGCACGAGTGCGTGCTGCCGGAGGACGACGCGCAACGGGTATTGGAAAAAATCAAAGCGGCCGATGCGCTGGCAGTTGCCGCCCCGTGTTACTGGGGCAATATGCCGGGTACGCTTAAGTTGCTGCTCGACCGCCTGGTCTACGGCCTTATGGACGAGAACTCCTTAGGCCTGCCCCTGCCCTTGCACAAGGGGAAGCGGTGCGTGCTGATGAGCACGTCCACCACGCCATGGCCCTTCAACATTCTGCTGCATCAGAGCCACGGCGCCATACGGGCGATGAAGGAGGTGTGCAAATACAGCGGCTTTAAGATTGTGGCAACGATAGAGAAAGGGGGAACGAAAGGAAAGAAAGGGTTGCCGGAACGGGTGTTGAGGAGATGCCGAAAAGCGGCGGGGAGGTTGGTGAGATAAATCTGTAATGAATATTAGGTTGAGGCGGGCTGAAAGCCCAAATGTTGCATCTAGCCCGGGGCAGCGCCCCGGGGTGGGCGACGGTGCATTAATAAAAGTGTCACGCTCTGAAATGTCGTGCAAACGAGGGCAATCAAGCTTGCTTGGATTGCCGAGTGCGGCCGACATTATGAAAAGAGCAATCTGCTTTATGAGGGGCAACGCCCCGTGTGACGAAGAGGGTTACGCGCTTTCGGCGCGTGGCATTTTTGAGCCAGCTCAAAAATGCCAAATGTATTAAACGCGGCGTGCGTTTCCCTGGGGCGCTGCCCCGGGCTAAGGGCAACATTTGGGCTTACAGCCCGCCACAATCATTTTACCTGCCCTTACTCGTGACACC
>SAMEA3663013__coassemble_478_pt1 | contig 35673 bp, 30 predicted proteins | sample SAMEA3663013__metabat2_low_PE_021 | metagenome-assembled genome bin SAMEA3663013 (sample SAMEA3663013) | pig gut metagenome | biome: pig gut; feature: pig-associated habitat; material: faeces | place: France | collected 2012
TACTGCGGCGCGAAGCCTATCCGCCTGATCGACAATATTTGTTTCAAAAAGTAACCCAGGGATTTATATGTTACTTAGCATCTTAAAGTCTAAAATACATTGCGCCCGCGTCACGGAAGCCAATCTTCACTATATGGGCAGCATCACCATCGATGAAGACCTGATGGACGCCGCCGGACTGGTGGCGGGCGAGCATGTCCACGTGGTGAACAACAACAACGGCGAGCGCATCGAGACTTACGTCATTCGCGGCCCGCGCCGCACGGGCTGCATCTGCCTCAATGGCGCGGCTGCCCGCAAGTTTCAGCCCGGCGACGAGGTGATTATCATGGCCTACGCCGCCATGACGCCCGAAGAGGCCGCAACTTTTGAGCCGAAAATCGTGTTTCCCGACGGCGCAAACAATAACAGCCTCGACTAATCTGCTTTAATCTAATACTAAGAACATGACTCTCCGCCGTTTCTCCCGGCGGCTCATCGCCGGCTTGCTACTCACGTTAGCAGCCGCTCCGATACGTGCCGCCTCAAAGGTGCCGCCGTTCATCCCAATGCCAAACAGTTTTGTGCAGGATGCCGCAGCACCTTTTGTTATTTCCCAAAAACACACGTTTATCACTGCCGACACCGCGCTGCTGCGCCCTGCCGCCGATGCGCTGCGCCGCGTGCTTAAAGAGCGCACGGGCATGGACATCGCCCTGAGCCCGAAAGGCGCGAAAGGCAGCATCACGCTCGCCATCGACACCGCTATCGAAGGCGCGGAGCACTATCGCGTGGCAGTTTCAAAGAAAGGCCTGGCTATTACGGGCGCAACGCCAGCCGCCGTGTTCCGCGGCGTGATGACGCTCAACCAACTACTGCTCGCCGATTCGCATGAAGCAGAACGCGGCCGCATTCCTGCCGTAAAAATCGACGATGCACCGCGCTTCGCCCTGCGTGCACTGATGATTGACCCTGCACGTAACTTTTTGCCTGTCAAGGACGTGAAGCGTTTTATTGAAGTAATGGCAAAATATAAGTATAGTGCTTTGCAGTTGCACCTAACCGATGACCAAGGCTGGCGCATCGCGTTGAAATCTTATCCGCAACTGGCGAGCCCGCAGTCGTATTCCGCCGCCGATATCCGCGAGATCGTGGCATACGCCGCCGAACATTATATCGACGTGATACCAGAACTTGACATTCCCGGCCATACCGCCGCCTTCCTCTCTGTATATCCCGAATTGGGTTGCACGCACTTGCAAAACGCGCCGATTAAGGTGGGCGAGACAGTAAACCGCATGCTCTGCGCTGCCAACGACTCGGTCTATACGGTCTACGATCAAATCCTCCGCGAAGTTGCCTCGCTCTTTCCTTCCCAGTATATCCATCTCGGCGGCGACGAGGCGGCTGTCCCCGCCAACTGGGAGCAGTGTCCGCGCTGCCGTGCCATGATGGAGCAGAAAGGATATAAGCGGGCTTCGCAACTGATGATTCCCTTCTTCGAGCGCATACTCTCCTCTGTGCGTGCCACGGGCAAAAAACCGATTATGTGGTGCGAACTGAATAACATCTACCCGCCCGCCGACGACTACCTTTTCCCTTATCCGCAGGACGTTACGCTCGTTAGTTGGCGCGGAGGTCTAACGCCCACCTGCCTTTCGCTCACGGCGCAAAGCGGACATAAATTGATTATGGCGCCCGGCGAGCACGCTTATCTCGACTACCCGCAAATGCACCACGACCTGCCGGAATACAACAACTGGGGAATGCCCATCACCACGCTTGAACAGGCCTATCGCTTCGACCCCGGCTACGGCCGCACGACAGAAGAGCACGCGCACGTTTGGGGCGTGATGGGCACGCTTTGGGCAGAGGCGATGCCCGACATAAACCGCGTGACCTACATGGCTTATCCCCGCGCCTTGGCCCTGGCAGAGGCGGGCTGGACGCAGATGGAGCACCGCGATTGGGCAGACTTCACGCAGCGACTCTATCCAAATCTCGACGAACTTATGCGCCTCGGCATTTCCTTCCGTGTCCCGTTTGAACTATCAGGTAAGTAGGATTTTCTATCACTTATCCATTTAGATTTATTAAGTGCCAAGTGCCTGGAAGGCACTACGGAGCGAAGCGACGATAACCGGGCACGAAGTGCTCGGTGGTACGCTATAGAAACGACCTGCCTGGAAGGCAGTACGCCTGTGGAAATGTTATAAAACATGTCCAGTGGCGTAGTGCCTTCCAGGCACATCTTTTTTGCCACGCCTTTCCGAGGACTTCGTCCCCGGTTACTATCGCTTCGCTCCGTACTGCCTTCCAGGCAGTTAGCACTTCAATCATATACATATATCATACATCCGAATAGTTTTTACTTAGATAATCTTTGCTGTCTGCGCAGACTTTTTTTCCTGTCTGCGCAGACTTTTTTTATTATCACGGAGATATTTTTCAGTGTCTGCCTGATATTTTTTATTACAAACTTTGTAACGGCCGTTACAAAGTTGCTAACACATGTTACAAACTTTGAAATACATGTTAGAAACTTTGTAACAAACTTTTTCTTATAGGGTAGTAAAAAATATCTTGCTGACAGCAAAAAATATCTCCGAGCAAATAAAAAATTGCTCGGAGATAATCGGTGTGTCCATATAGGATAATACGAAAAAGCAGGCACAGCGTAGCGACGCCGTGCCTGCAACCATCAATTATATCTGGATTATGAAATCCCTATTCTTAGATAAACCAACGGACGTAGTTAAAGTCCTGACGGTAAACCAAGTTCTTGTTCTTCGGGTACATGCGGTAAGCCACTTTGTAGCTTCCGGCGAGGTCGATGCTCGTGGTGAGGTGGAACGTGTAGAGGTTGCCTTCGTGTTTCACCACGTCCATGGGGAATACCTCGTGGATCGTGTCCTTGCCGTCGATGCCCGTGGCGAGTACAACGAGGTCAATGCCGATGGCATCGTCGAGACCCTGCTCGTCCACCACGTGCGTCACGCTGAACTCCTTGCCGCTCACAAGCGAAGAGGTTTGCAGGTTCTCGCTGCGCTCGCTGCTAACCACGTTGATGCTGTCCCAACGCTCTGCCACGCTTTCCTTCCAGCTTGCAATCTCTTTGGCGAGGCGGTTGTTGTCGGCCGAGAGGAGTTTGAAGCGGGCGGCTTCCTTGTTGTAGAAGCGATCGTAGTAGTCGTCGAGCTGACGCTTCATGGTGTACTGCGGAGCAATCTGTGCGATAGAGTTCTTCACTGTGCGCACCCAAGCGTCGCTGTAGCCGCTGCGGTTGCGTGCGTAGTAAAGAGGAATGATTTCCTGCTCGAGCATAGAGTAGATGGTAGAAGCATCGAGCTTGTCCTGATAGTCTTGGTTCTCGTAAGTGCGGCGGTCGGTCAAAGCCCAACCTGCACCCTCACGGTAACCTTCGTACCACCAGCCATCGAGCACGGAGAGGTTGACAACGCCGTTCATGAGTGCTTTCTCGCCCGACGTACCAGAGGCTTCGAGGGGACGGGTCGGCGTGTTCATCCAAATATCTACACCCGAAACGAGGCGGCGTGCGAGCTGCATGTCGTAGTTGTCGAGGAAGAGGATCTTACCTATGAACTCGGGACGCTGGGAAATCTCGTAAATCTTCTTGATCAAGCCCTGGCCTGCGCCGTCGGCGGGGTGCGCCTTACCTGCGAAGAGGAACTGCACGGGGTAGTCGGGGTTGTTCACAATCTTGGCCAAGCGGTCGAGGTCGGAGAAGAGGAGGTGCGCACGCTTGTAGGTAGCGAAGCGGCGGGCGAAACCGATGAGGAGCGCGTTGGGGTTAATCTTGTCGAGCAGACTTACTACGCGCGAGGGATCGCCTTGGTTTTTGAGCCAGTTTTCACGGAAGCGGCCGCGAATGTATTCGATGAGCTTGTTCTTAAGTTTAACGCGCGTTTCCCATACCACCTGATCAGGCACTTCGTAGATCTTTTCCCAAATCTTCTCGTTACTTTGGTCTTTGAGGAAGCTCTTATCGAAGTATTTATTGTAAACGGCTTGCCATTCGCGGGCACACCATGTGGGGAAGTGTACGCCGTTGGTAACGTAGCCCACGTGGCTTTCCTCTTCGTGGGGATTGTATTCCTTAAACCATTCGTCGTGGTTGCGGATAGCGTGGTTCTTGCGGCCTTCGGGAGGCAGGTAGCCCGGCCAAATGCCCTTGAACATCTGCTGGCTCACGCGGCCGTGTAGCCAGCTCACGCCGTTGACTTCCTGACAGGTCTTGCAGAGGAAGGTAGACATGCAGAACTTCTCGCCCTTGTCCTCGGGGTTCGTGCGGCCGAGGCCCATGAAGTCGTCCCAAGAGATGCCGAGTTTTTCGGGCACAGAGCCAAGATATTTGTGGAAGAGACCTTCATCGAAATAGTCGTGACCGGCAGGCACGGGCGTGTGTACGGTGTAGAGCGAAGAGGCACGCACAAGCTCGAGGGCTTCGTTGAACGTAAGGCCGCTCTGCACGAAGTCAACGAGACGCTGCACGTTGCAAAGGGCGGCGTGGCCCTCGTTGCAGTGGTAAACGTCTTTCTTAATGCCGAGCTTCTGCAAGGCGAGCATACCGCCGATACCGAGGAGGTACTCCTGCTTGATACGGTTTTCCCAGTCGCCGCCGTAGAGGGCGTGCGTAATTCGGCGATCGTATTCAGAGTTCAGTTCATTGTCGGTGTCGAGCAGGTAGAGGGGCACGCGGCCTACGTTGGCACGCCAAAGGGCAGCGTGAACCATGAAGTTGGGATAAGGCACGTCGACAATCACCTGGTTGCCGTCCTTGTCGAGCACGCGCTCAATGGGCAGGCGGTCGAAGTCCTGAGCCTCGTAGTTGGCAATCTGCTGGCCGTCCATAGAGAGCGACTGCGTGAAATAACCATAGCGGTAGAGGAAACCTACGGCTACCATGTCCACATTGCTATCGGAGGCTTCCTTCAAATAGTCGCCGGCAAGAATGCCAAGGCCACCGGAATAGATTTTAAGCACGTGGTTCAAACCATATTCCATGCAGAAATAAGCCACAGAGGCACGCTTGGCATTAGGCTTTTCAGTCATGTAAGCATGAAAGTCTGCGTACACCTTGTCCATGCGGGCGAGGAGTTCCTTGTCCTTAGAAAGTTCTTTGAGACGGTCGTAGTCGATGCGGCGGAGCAGTTCGATGGGGTTTTTGTCCACCTTCTTCCAAAGTTCCTCGTCAAGAGAGCGGAACAGGGTGCGGGCGTCTGCACTCCAAGACCACCACAAGTTGTGCGCCATCTCGTCCAGTTTTTTCAGAGCTTCGGGCAAGTGGCTTTTTACAGTCACGATTTTCCACGTGGGCTGGTTCGCGTTACTTACTTTTACGTTCATTATTTTGATTGATTTGGTCCGATTAAATCGGAGTTTGGTTATTAATTAGAATATTATTAGTCAACTATTAAATACATTGTATTTATTGAATTTCAGCACTAAGTGCCTGGAAGGCACTACAAATGCGAAAGCATTTGGTAACCGGGGACGAAGTCCTCGGTGTGGCGTTTTGTAAACGATGTGCCTGGAAGGCACTACGCCAAAGGACTATGCCCTGCCACGGGCGTACTGCCTTCCAGGCAGGTCGTACATTTTACGTTTGTCCGAGGACTTCGTCCCCGGTTACTATCGCTTCGCTCTGTACTGCCTTCCAGGCAGTTAAAACGCGATTTTGAAGAATACAATCTATGAAAGACTCTTTCATAAAAGCGCTTACTTGATAGTTGCTTTTTTCAAGGCGAAAGCGTAGGCTTCGTAGTAATGCTTTATAAAATGCTTCCACTGAGCCTTGTCGGCAAGGGCGGCAGCCTTGCGGCGCATGGCATCGCGCTGCTTCTTGTCGGCATTGAGCACGGTTGCGATGGCGGCGGCAACGCCGTCGGCAACGTCGAAATAATTATTATCCGTACGGTGCAGCACGGCCACGCCGTCGGAGAGCGAGCCTTCACGGCCAAGCACCTGATTTACCCACTGGCCGAAACCCGAAAGATCGGTCGTGACGCAGGGTGTCTTGAAGGCGCAGGCTTCGAGCGGCGTGTAGCCCCAAGGCTCGTAGTAGGAAGGATAGACGGCGAGGTCGTTGGCCGACAGCAGGTCGTAGTAAGGCAGGTTGAAGATGCCGTCATTGCCTTCGAGGTAGCACGGCACAAGCACAGCCTTCACCTTGCTGCCCTTTTCATTCGTCAGTCCGAGCGACTTCATCGTGCAAAGTATGCGGTCCTCGTTGAGGTTGTAAAGGTCGTGCGTAATGATGGGCAACTCGAGCGGCTCTGTTGCCTGTTCCTTAGAAGTAAGGCGTTCCTGCAAGTCCTTGCGCGGACCGAAGAGCCAGCACGGCACTTCTATCAAGGCAATAACATTGCCTTTGTAGTCAGCCGCTTGCAAGTTTCTTTCAAGACGCACCAACGCTTCGAGATATACGTCGAAGCCTTTGCAACGGTAGTCGTTGCGTCCGCTTGTCGATACAATCAAAGTTTCTTCTGCGAGCGGCTCGCCGGTAAGGGCGGACACAATATTAATAATACGCGTGCGCGCGAGACGGCGTGTCTTTGTAAAGGCTGCGCCAACGGGCACAAAGTCATTCTCAAAACCATTCGGCAGCACCGTGTCGGCAGGCTTGTCGAGCAGTTGCTTGCACTCGCGGTCGGTGAACGTGCTTACGGTCGTGAAGCAATCCGCGCCGTGCGCGCTGCACTTTTCAATGCTGTGCTTGGCCTCCATGTTCAACTCGCGTGCCATTTGGTCGCCGTTATAGCCGGAGAACCATTCGTATAGTTCCTTGTTGTTGCCTGCTATGGAACGGCCGATGCTCGTGGCGTGGGTAGTGAAAATGGTTGCCACTTCGGGACAATGCTTCTTGAGGAAAAGCATGCCCAAGCCCGACATCCATTCGTGTGCCTGGTAAATCACGCGGTCAGTCTTCTTAAGGCAGTGTTTCACAACCGCTTCTGCAAACAGCCCGGCGGCGTAAGAGAACATCGAAGCCTCGTCGTAGTCGCCATAGGCATTCATAGAGTCAACGCCGAATGCTTCCCAAGCCTCGGCGTAAATCTCATTTTTCTTCTCAAAATAGGGGTGGAAGTCCACGAGCACGGCAACGGGATTGCCAGGTACGAGCCAGCGGCCGATGCGACAGGCCACGCCTTCCTTCTCTGCGGCCTTGCGCCACTTAGACAGGAGTTTGGCATCCTCTGCAAAAAGCGGGTTAGCCTTTTCAGGGGCCACGTCGGGGCCAATAAATATAAGATTGTCGTGGAATTGTTCGCCAAGCGTCTTGGCACGGGAGGAGAGAACAGTATAAATGCCTCCCACTTTATTGCATACTTCCCAACTGGTTTCAAAAATAAAGTCGGGCGTCAAAGAAGCTGTTTCCATTCTTATGCTTTGAAATTCGCGTGCAAAGATAATTAAAAAAATTGGAATAAAGCCCTTTACATATATGAGAGGCGCGTTTTGTATATAAAAAATAACGCGCAACAGCGCGTTTTGGAAACTCAAATTTACATTTCAATACATAACGCACGGCCGCCTGACGCTTATCGCAGCAATATTAATAGGGAAAAGATTTGCCGAAGGCGTTTCTCAATCTTCGTTCCAGAACTCCCAAGATGCCAGCGCCTGCAAATGGAGCATTTCGAGCCCGTTCTTCACCGCCGCGCCCTGTGCCCTACCCCGCCGCAAGAACTCCGTTTCGAGGGGATTATATACAAGGTCGTACAGTAAGTGTTCGGGTGTGAGCGATGCGTAAGATATTGGCGGGCAAGTGCTAACATCGGGATGCATTCCTAAGGGCGTGCAATTCACGATGACCGTGAAGCGGCGCAGCAACTCGGGCGTAAGTTCTTCGTACGTGTAGCCCCCGGGACGCTTCGTGCGGCTCACCGAAACGGGGCGCACGCCTAATTGGCGCAGTCCGGCAAGCACGGCTTTCGATGCGCCGCCCGTGCCGAGCACCAAAGCATCGGTGTGAACCCCTGCCCGCAGCAAAGGGCGAATGGACTGCGTGAAACCTATCACATCAGAGTTATAGCCTTTGAGCCAAGGCGTGCCGTCGGCGCGGCGATGCACGCGCACCACATTTACCGCACCTATCGCCTGCGCCTCAGGCGATAGTTCATCGAGCAATGCAATGACCTCCTCTTTATATGGTATCGTGACGTTCAGGCCGCGCAACTCCGGTTCCTCGCGCAGCAGTTGCGGCAACGCGCCGATGCTGTCTAACTCATAATTATCATAAACGGCATCAATGCCTTCGCGCTCAAACTTTTCCTTGAAAAAGGCGGCGGAGAAACTATGCCCGAGGGGGCGGCCTATCAGTCCAAACTTCTGCATCTTTGTTACTATTATTTACATGCCGTGTAGAGCGTGCTCAATCCAAACGTGAAGCGACGGAACGCTACATCGCGGTAACCCACGCGGCGCAAGGTCTCTGCCATCACCTCGCCCTGGGGAAAGGCTTCCATCGTGGCGGGAAGATAAGAGTATGCCTTTTTGTCGTGCGAAACAATCCTGCCTACCGTTGGCATCAACACGTGGGAGTAAAGCCAGAACCCCTGCTTCATCGGGAAGCGTGCGGGAGCGGTAAGTTCGATAATCACCAAGCGGCCGCTGGGCCGCAGCACGCGGAGCATTTCGCCGAGACCCTTGTCGAGGTCTTCAAAGTTGCGAATGCCGTATGCCACCGTGACGGCATCGAAACTATTGTCGGGAAAGCTCAAGCGCAGGCAGTCTTCCTTTGCAAACGTGATGGGCAAAGCCTCGCCCAGCGTCCTCAACTTTTCGCGCGCCACTTGCAGCATGCCGTCGGAGAGGTCGATGCCCACAAGGCTTTCAGGCTGCAGCATCTGCGCGGCGAGCAGGGCGAAATCGCCCGTTCCCGTCGCCACGTCCAGCACGCGCTTCGGCGCATACGGTTTCAGGCTTTCAATAGCCGTACGCCGCCAGCGGCGGTCAATGCCAAACGAAAGCGTATGATTGAGCAAATCATAAGACGGCGCAATGTTGTCGAACATCTGCTCCACCTGTTTGCCCTTAGCCTCATTGTCGTTGTAGGGCTTTATGGTTTCTTGTTTGTAGGTCATGTTTTTCCAATGTTTTTCCCAAGGTCTCACGCAGCAAGGGCGTATGCAATACGCCCCTAATGCTTTACAGACAGTCGGATGATTCTAATAATTGGGGCGTAAACTGCGAGATTAAAATTTTCACCCCATCACAAATAGCCCTTGCGCGTCCTTTTCCTGACTTTCCGCAAGGTGCAAACCGTTGAGCCAGTTTTCGGCGGGCATACGCTTCTTGCCTGCGGGTTGTAAGTCGCGGATAATAAGGAAACCATCGGAGAGGGCGAGTTTCAGCACCTTATGCCCATCGGTCACAAGAGTGCCGGGCGCATAGGTATGGGCGGAAAATTCTTTTTCGGTGCGGAATAGTTTTATCGCCAACGGTTTGCCGCCGATGCTCGCTTCGAGCCACGCGGCAGGATATGGCGAGAGGCCGCGCACGAAGTCGTAGGCACGTTTCACACCGAGCGCAGTGTCGAGGCGACAAGTTTCCTTAAATATCTTCGGGGCGGGGCGCAGGGGTTCGTCGGTCATCATTTCTTCTTGCGGAATTGCTTGCACGTTGCCTGCCAATATCATGTCCACGGTTTCTGCCACCACGTCCGCGCCGATTTCCATAAGGCGGTCGTGCACATCGCCGGCCGTGTCGGTATCGGATATGGGGACAGGCACGCGGCAGATAACGCGGCCGGTGTCGATGTTGTGGTCGAGAAAAAATGTCGTGACGCCCGTTTCCGTGTCGCCGTTGATCACCGCCCAGTTAATGGGCGCCGCGCCGCGATACTGCGGCAGAAGGGCGGCGTGGAGGTTGAACGTACCGAGGCGCGGGCGGTTCCACACAACTTCGGGCAACATTCTGAATGCCACCACTATTTGCAAATCGGGCTGCAAGGCGTCGAGGGCGGCGAGAAAGGTCTCATCTTTGAGTTTCTCGGGCTGCAGCACGGGCAGGCCCTTTTGCAGGGCATATTGCTTGACGGGCGAAGCCTGCAGCGTGTTTTGATGCCGCCCCACAGGCTTGTCAGGCATCGTGACAACGCCGACTACGTTGTAGCCGCCGCTTACAAGTTTTTCGAGCGCGGCAACGGCAAAGTCGGGCGTGCCCATATATACGATGCGAAGTTCTTTCTTGTCCATATTTATATTATTCTTCTGAAAAATCTTTTATGATCTGGCGATACAGGGAATAGAGGCGCGTTTTGGAAACAAAGCCTTCGAAATGCCCTTCGGGATTTACGACGGGCAGAGTGGCGGCTGCGACGCTCTGGAACTTATCCATGACAGACTGCATCGAGTCGTCGGTGCGCAGAATCAGCGTGGGCTTTTGCATGAGTTGCTCTGCCTTGTACATGCGATATAATTCGCTGCGGAAGATAATCTTGCGCAGGCTGTTCACGTTGATAATGCCGATGAGGTTGCCCTTGATGTCGGTCACGGCAAAGTGGATAGCCTTTACTTTCGATACGACTTGCACGATTTGCCCGAGGTTCATGTCGGGCGAAATGCGCGGACGGTCGCGCTCTATCACTGCATCGAGCGACATGAGCGTAAGCACGGAGCGGTCTTTATGGTGGGTGAGCAACTCTCCCTTGCGGGCAAGGCGCATGGAATAAATGCTGTGGGGCTCGAAAGTGTGGATAGTGAGATAGGAAGCGGCTGAAACGATCATCAGCGGCAGGAAAAGGTCATAGCCGCCCGTGAGTTCTGCTATGAGAAACACGCCCGTGAGCGGTGCGTGGAACACGCCGCTCATCACGCCCGCCATACCGAGCAGGGCGTAGTTTGTCTCGGGTATGTGAATGCCGAAAGGCAGGAATTGGTTCCAGACAGAAGAGAAGGCAAAGCCGCCGATACAACCGAGGAAGAGGCTCGGGGCGAACGTACCGCCGCAACCGCCGCCGCCGTTGGTGGCCGTGGTGGCGAAGACTTTTAGCAAGATGATCAGTCCCAGATAAGGCAGCAGCATGTCGGAGTGCCCGTAAAAAAACGAGTTGTTCATCACGGATTCGGCATTGCTCCCGCCGAGCAGCGTGGAAATCGTGCCGTAGCCTTCGCCGTAGAGCGGCGGGAAAAGGAAGATGAGCAAGGCGAGCGTGCCGCCACCCAAAGCGAGACGCGGCCAAAGTCCGCCAATCCGCCCGAACACCTGTTCGAAAGCGTTCATCGTGCGGGTGAAATAGAGGGAAATCAGTCCGCAGAACACACCGAGGAGAATGGAAGAGGGTATGCGCTCCACACGGAATGCCTCGTCCATGCGAAAAGCAAACATGGCCTCAGTGCCAGTAAGGGCGTAAGTGACGCAGGTAGCCGTGAGGCACGACACGAGCAGGGGCAAGAGCGATGCCATCGTCAAGTCGAGCATCAGCACTTCGAGGGTAAACACAAGTCCCGCTATGGGTGCCTTGAATATGCCCGCCACCGCGCCCGACGCGCCGCAGCCTATGAGGAGCATGAGGCTTTTGTGGTCGAGGTGGAAGGCCTTGCCGATTCGCGAGCCTATGGCAGAGCCCGTGAGCACGATGGGCGACTCGGCTCCGACGCTGCCGCCGAAACCGATGGTCAAGGCAGACGCCACGACGCTCGACCAGCAGTTGTGGCGCTTAATCTTACCTTGTCCGCGCGATATGGCATAAAGAATTTTCGTGACGCCATGACTGATGTCGTCGCGCACCACGTATTTGATGAATAAGGCCGTGAGGAAGATGCCCACGACGGGGTAAACCAGCAGCAACTGGTTGGCGCTGGTGATGTCGAAACGGCCGATGAGCAGGTGTTCTATGTTGGCGATGAACCATTTAAGGATTTGCGCAGCGAGCGCCGCGCCTATGCCGACGAAGAAACTGAGCAGCAAGATGAACTGCCGCTGCGTGAGGTGCCGTTCCGTCCAAACGAGAAAGGGGGTCAATGGTGAGTGGTTATGCTTTCCTTGGGACATATATATTATATGTATAGGGTAAACGAGTGAACGAGTAAACAAGTAGACGAGTTTTGATGCGAAAAACAAGTTAACTGTAATCTGTCTCGTTTCTTTTAGATTTTCGGCTGCGCTCGGCAATTTAAGTAAACTTATTGCACTCGCTTGCACGAAAATTTCCTTGTTTACTCGTATACTTGTCTACTAAAATTATTATTCTCTCAAAATCTTCACCGTGCCGTCTGCGCCGAGTTTCACTACGGACGACGGGCGAGCAGGTGCTTTTTCATCGCGGCGCGAGCGCACCACGTAGTCGGCCAGTGCCAGCAAATCGGGGTTGATGTCGTCGAAGCACGCGGGCGATGCCTCGCCGCTGAAATTGGCAGAGGTGCTCACAACGGCGCGCTTGAACCTGCGGCAGAGTTCGTGGCTGAACGCTTCGCGGGTCACGCGCAAAGCCGCACTGCCGTCGGCGGCGAGCAACGAGGGGGCCAGGTTGCGCACGCGGTCGAACACTACGGTGAGCGGACGCTCCGCAAGTTCCATCATATCCCAAGCCACATCGGGCACGTCGGGCACGTAAAACTGCACCTTTGCCTCGCTGTCCACCAGCGAAATCAGGGCTTTGGAGTCGCTGCGCCGCTTTATCTCGAACACGCGGCGTACCGCCTCGTCGTTGGCTGCGTCGCAGCCTATTCCCCAAATGGTGTCGGTGGGATAGATAATGATGCCGCCGGCGTTCATCACGCGCACGGCCTCTGCCACGTCCGCCCGCTCCTCCGGCGTGAGGGGGCGCAGGTCTCGCGCATCGGGCATATCTTCATCGCGCCGCTCGAAAAGGGCGGCTTCCTCGCTCATCGCTGCGCCCTGCTTAGGGGCTTTTGCATTGCGCCCGGGGCGCGTGGTTTTTCTCATATCGCAGATGCCTTGAAAGTGTCTTGCAAATTTAGCAAATATTCCTAAAAATCTTAATTGTCTTACTTGCAAACCGCCTTTTCCGCTTGCAGAAAGCCCAATTTTTCGAGAAATATATTCCGAAAAGGCACACTAAAAGCCGCCAAAAGGAGTTTACAAGAAAAAAATCGTACCTTTGCTGCTAAGAAACTTAGATTTTTGCGATGTCGCGCCCGATATTTTCCATTTCAAAACTCCTGATTTTACTTTGCACGCTCTCGGTGCTCTCGGCCTGCGGAGGCCCTGAAAAGAGCATCAAGCGCGGCGATGCGGCCCTTGCGCTTGGCGAATACTGCGAGGCGGCGGGGCAATATCGCCGTGCCTACATGCGCACACCGAACAAGGAGCGAGAAAAGCGAGGCACCATTGCCCTCAAAATGGGCGAGGCATTCCGCCGTTACGGCAACGTGGCTCGGGCGGCAGGTGCTTACCGCAACGCCGTGCGCTATGGCTACACCGACACGATTACCTGCCTGCGCCTCGGCGAGATGCTGCTGATGCAGAACGATTACAAGGGGGCTGAAAAGGCGTTCTCTGATTATTTGGAAAAATTTCCCGGCGACAGCACGGCCTTGCTCGGGCTGCTCTCCTGCCGCATCGCGCCGGAGATGAAGCAGCGCGGTTCGGCCTATACCGTGAAAGCCATGCCGCTCTTCAACGGCACGCGCTCGGACTACGCCCCTGCCTTTATGGGACAGGAGGCCAAGCAGATTTATTTCACCACCACGCGCCAGCAGGTGACGGGCGACGAGATAAGCGGCATTACGGGCATGAAAAACGGCGACATCTTCTTTTCCTCACTCGACGAGAAAGGTAAGTGGAAAGCGCCGGAGCAGGTGAAGGGCGTGAACACTGATTTCGACGAAGGGGCTTGTGCCTTTTCGGCCGACGGCAAAACGATGTATCTCACCGTATGCCGCACCGACCCGCAATATCCCCGTATGGCAGAAATATGGACTTCCGACCGCGCCGACGCGGCGTGGGGCAAGCCCGAGGCCCTGAAAATCACTGCCGACACACTCTCCTCTTACGCCCACCCTGCCCCGTCGCCCGACGGCCGCTGGCTCTATTTCACCTCCGACATGCCGGGCGGCATGGGCGGCCTCGACCTTTGGCGCGCCAGCATCACCGCCGGACACGGCATCGGCACTATTGAAAATCTCGGTCCCTCCATTAACACGGCAGGCGACGAGTGTTTCCCTGCGTTGCGGCCCAACGGCGAACTCTATTTCTCCAGCAACGGGCGCGGCGGCATGGGTGGCCTCGACCTTTACCGCGCCACTGAGGACACTGTAAGCAACACGTGGAAGGTGGAGCACCTGCCTGCGCCGATGAACTCCTTTGCCGACGATTTCGGCATCACGTTTGAGGGCCTGCACAACCGAGGTTTCTTTTCTTCCAACCGCACTACGGGCGGACGTGGCTGGGACAAGATTTTCGAGTTTTCTTATCCAGAAGTGCTGCAAACGGTGAAGGGATGGGTGTATGAGCAGGACGGCTACGAACTGCCCGATGCAGTGGTGTATATGGTGGGCAGCGACGGCACGAACCAGAAACTAAGCGTTCTTTCCGACGGTTCTTTCGAGCAGGCGGTGCAGCCTGGCGTGAGTTACCTCTTTCTCGCCACCTGCCGGGGCTATCTCAACCACACCACATCGCTTACAGCCGACACGGCGGAGGTGGAACGCCAATACGTGCTGCAATTCCCGCTGCCGAGCATCGGCATTCCCGTGCTCGTGCGCAACGTGTTCTACGAATTTGACAAAGCCGACCTCACAGAAAACTCTTGTGAGGCACTCGACCGCCTGACAAAGATGCTGAAAGAAAACCCGAACGTAACCATAGAACTGGCGGCGCATTGCGACTATCGCGGCAACGACGACTACAACCTCAATCTCTCGCAGCGGCGTGCCGAGAGCGTGGTGCGCTATCTCACGGAACACGGCATTGCTTCCGACCGCCTCACGCCGAAAGGCTATGGCGAGGAAATGCCAAAGGTGGTGAACAAGAAACTCACGGAGACCTATCCCTTCCTGCACGAGAACGATACGCTCACGCTCGACTATATCCTCAAACTCACGCCCGAAGAGCAGGAAATCTGCAACGCGCTCAACCGCCGCACGGAATTCCGCGTGCTGCGCACCACGTACGGGCTGTTTGATGAGGCGGGCAAACTCAAGCCGCAGGCTCTTAAGCCTGAGAATCAAGAAGACCCGGATAATCCGGAAGACTCGGAAAATCCTGAAAATCCAGAAAACCCCGAGCAACTTGAAGAAGAAATCTACATAGAATAAAGCCAAATATGATTATCCACAAATTTCTCACCCATTTCGGGCGATACCTGCAACTGATGGGGCGCACTTTCTCGCGCCCTGAGCGCATGCGCATGTTTTTCAAGCAGTATGTCAAGGAGATGGCGCAACTCGGCGTCGACTCCATAGGCATCGTGCTGCTCATCTCGTTTTTCATCGGCGCGGTCATCTGCATTCAGATCAAACTCAATATCCAAAGCGCATGGATGCCGCTTTGGGTGTCGGGCTACGTGACGCGCGAAATCATGCTCCTCGAATTTTCATCTTCGATCATGTGCCTCATACTTTCGGGAAAGGTGGGCTCCAACATCGCCTCCGAAATCGGCACCATGCGCACCACGCAGCAAATCGATGCCTTGGAAATCATGGGCGTCAACCCCGCCTCGTACCTCATTCTCCCCAAGGTGCTCGGCCTGATCACCATCATGCCGTTGCTCGTGATATTCAGCACCGTGAGCGGCATCATCGGCGCGTATGCCACTGCCTATATCGGACACATTATCACCGCCACCGACCTCACTTCGGGCATGCAGCACGACTTCACGGCCTGGTTCTTCTGGATGGGCGTGATTAAGAGCCTCTTCTTCGCCTTTATCATCTCCAGCGTCTCCTCTTACTACGGTTACTCAGTAGAAGGCGGCAGCGTCGAGGTGGGCAAAGCGAGCACCAACGCCGTAGTGTCGTGCTCGATGCTTATTCTCTTTTCCGACCTCTTCCTCACGCAGTTGCTCTCCTAACCCACTTATCCATTATGATTGAAATCAAAGACATACATAAATCCTTTGAGGACAAGGAAGTGCTCAAAGGCATCAGTTCTACCTTTGAGAACGGCAAGACAAGCCTTATTATCGGCCAGAGCGGATCGGGCAAAACGGTGCTGATGAAGTGCATCGTGGGACTGTTTGAACCGACAGAGGGCGACGTGCTATATGATGGGCGTAGTTTCATGAGCATGACGAAACGCGAGCGTGCCCTCCTGCGTCGCGAGATGGGCATGATATTCCAAAGCGCCGCGCTGTTCGACTCGATGTCGGTGCTTGAAAACGTGATGTTCCCGCTCGACATGTTCAGCAGCGACTCGTATAAAGAGCGCCGCCGCCGCGCAGAGTTCTGCCTCGACCGCGTCAATCTGAACGGAGCCGGCGACAAGTTTCCGGGCGAAATATCAGGCGGTATGCAGAAACGCGTGGCCATTGCCCGCGCCATTGCCCTCAAGCCGCGCTACCTCTTCTGCGACGAGCCCAACTCGGGCCTCGACCCGAAGACCTCGCTCGTCATCGACAACCTCATACACGAACTGACCGTGGAGTACAACACTACGACGATTATCAACACCCACGACATGAACTCCGTTATGGGCATCGGCGAGCACATATTATATATATATGAGGGCAACCCGGAGTGGACGGGCACGAAAGAAGAAGTGGTCAGTTCCAACAATGAGCGGCTTAACAATTTCATATTCGCCTCCGACCTCTTCCGCAAAGTGAAGGAAGCCGAACTGGAACGCGAGAAAGCCGAAGGCATCATTTAACCGCCGACCGCCCCGGCATCGCGCCGCACTGCTTTGCCAGCCCGCGGCACGACGTGGCGCATTTTGGCGAAACGGAATTAAACACATATCTTTGCATCAGCAAAAAGAGGAAGAGCGCAGGCTTTTCCTCTTTTCGCGTTTTTAGGGCAAACTATCCTATATGAGCGAAAAAATTATCTTATATGAGCGGAAAAATTATAAGCAAGGTCGTAAAAATTTGCTCCTTTATAATTTTTACGAGGTGCTTTATCGTGAAATTTTTCTTTGATTCCATCGAAATTTTCTCGGAGCAAATTTTGATTGTCTTAATTTTCCCTAAATCTTCGCGCCGCATCGCCTTAACGATTGCAAAAGCAAAAATGCCGCTCTGCGCAGAAAGCAAAGCGGCATTAACAAGTTTTTGGGATTGCCCGTATGTAGGGCAAGAGGCTGTGCAATCAATTTAAGCGGTTACGCCTTTTCGGTCTTGACGGCTCCTTCGGGCGCGGCCTCTTGATAGTGGAACACGTCCATAATCAGCGTTTCGGCCACGGAGGCAATGGTGTAGTCCATCATCGAGCCCTTCATGCCCTCGTCGAGGCGCTTCACGGCATCGCGCAGGTCGGAGGCCTGGATGAGCACATTCTGCGACGTTTTCTTTTCCGCGCCGCTCTTTTCGTCGAGCGTCACGAACACGAGTTTTGCCTTAAAGAAGCGGTCTGCACGCTCGTCGGTGCTTTCGAAGAGTTCGGCATAGCGTACGCGCTTGATATCTGACACCTCGAACACGCCCGTCATGAAGGGCGTGATTTCTTCGATGATGCGACGCTCTGCTTCGGTGAAATTGATGGCATCTACGAGATAGGGTTCGGTTACTTTCTTAACCGCGCCGTTTTCCTGCGTCTTTTCGTATTTTACCTTACATTCAAACCATTGGTTCATCATAATAATGTGTTTTTAGAAATATGAGTTGAATAAATTAAAGTCATCTGATTTTAAGTACGTCGCCGGGACGGGGCACGTAGTCGGGCGCGCACTGATTGAGTTTGTAGAGCCTGTCGAGCCTGATGGCGTAAGTTTGCGAAATGCTGTGCATCGACTGTCCGGCCTGCACGACGTGGGTTTTAGAGGGGTGCTTACGCGAGGCCTTCCGCTTCTTCTGTTCCAGATAGACGGGCGTGCCGGGCTGCGGCTCGTGGGTGCGGTCTTCGTCGTTGTAGCGGCGCAGGCGGCGTTCGCGGGTCTTGTAACGCTTGGCCAGCGAGGCGTAGGTGTCGCCCGGTTCTGCGATGACGTAAAGCACTCCGTTGCATTCGCGCAGACGTGCTACGATGGCGGCATCGCCGGCATCGGCATCGCTGACCGCCTGACCGCCATGATGCTTGCGCTCGTGCTTGACCATGTCGTATTGATGCAAATCGTAACGCTCGATGAGGTCGATCAGCAAAGAGGCATAGCGCGGATTTGTGGCATATCCGCAGCGTTTCAGCCCGTGCGCCCAACCCTTATAGTCGGTCATTTTCAAATTAAAAAGCGAGGCGTAGCGCGGTTTTTTGAGGAAAAGGGAATGGTCCTCGTAACTCTCGCGCACAGAACCATACACACGGAATTTTTCATTGCGCGCATCGTCGTCCTTGCGTATGTAAGGACCTGACCACGACCCGCCTACTTTTATGCCGAAGTGATTGTTTGCATGGGTGGCCAAATATCCTTTTCCCGCTCCGCTTTCCAGCAAGCCCTGCGAAAGGGTGATGCTGGCGGGAATCTTGTGGCGGTTCATCTGTTCTACCGCCAAAGGGGCATAACGCTCTATGTAGCGTTGATAGTCAGAGGTCTGTGCCTTGGCAAAAACGGACGTAAGGCTCAGCAGCAGGATAACGGCCCAACGCAGCACGGTGTTGTTACTAATATATTGGTTCATCTTACAATTATTTTCTTTCTGCCTGAAATATACACGCCGCGCCCTCGCGACCCGACCGTGCATTTGCGCCCGTCGAGGGTGTAAGCGATGTCTGGATTCGTTTTCCTATCCACATGCTTGATAGTCGGGATATCGGCGAGCGTGTTGTTGATAGTGACAATGCTTGATGAGGTATAGTCGATACGGGGCAGGGCCAGATACGCGCGGCCGCCTTTGCTGACAAACGCCTTTCCGTCCGCCGCGCCCCACGCGAAAATGGCGTTGGCAGGATGTTCCGTATCGGCTACAAGGCGATAGAAATAACATTCTTCGCCTGCCTCGCCGGCAGTCAGCGCATCGGTGAAACCGCCACGCAACAGATTGTCTGTGGGCGGCATTTGCGCGGAAACGGCAGGGGTGAAAGGATAACTGCCTCTTGCGCCATTTATCAAAAGCGGGGTCATGGCGGGCACAACTGCACCGGAGGGATAGCGCCAATCAATCATCAAACCGCCTGCCTTGCCGCCAGCACCCACCACCACGCCGCCGCGCAATCCCGAAGGCATCTCATAGGCCTCGGCGCGGTAGCACGTGGCATAGCAGGCCGTGCCGAGATGGAAATTGCCGTCGTCTGCGGAGGTCACAACGGCGGAAACCAGAGTAAAAGCATGCGTTACATTCTTGACTGCCCCCGACAAATCTTGCTCAAACAAGAGCGTCACTTCGCCCTCTACGGGCAGCGCGGCAGCGAAAGTAGCCGCGCCCAAATGAGTATCAAGCGGCTGCGGCGCGCCCAAGGGTTCGTCGCCGACTAACACCTGTATGGTGGCCGTGCTGTTGGTCATCCTGCTGGCACTGACCGTAACGGCGGTCACCGTCTGGGGTTTATTCAACGTGAGCCGCGCGTAGGTGCAATCATAACCCTTCTTACCAAACTGTACGCCGGTGGAAACACTGACTATCAAATCTTTTGCACTCCCCTCTCCTACTTCCCATTGCCACAAATCAGCATCGGGCGATACCTCTAAAGTGCCCGAACGGCTGCAACTGAACTTGTACTCTACAGTTTCTTGGGCATAAACGGCAATGCCTGGCACAGCAAAGCAGATAATGGCTAATATAATATTGTATAAAAAGAATCGAAGCAGGAACATATCGGGCGTTTAGGGAATTATGAACGATATCTTTTCCTGCATCACGCTCAAATCAACCTGCGAAACGCGCTCATGAACTACGCGGCCGTCGATGCTCATCGGGGCATTGCCCGTGGCTTCGAACGCGATGCTCTTGGTGCGCCACACGCTTACGCTCTTGTGGCTGAGGAAGCGGTTGGTGAAGAGCAGCCAAATGCCGTGGAGCACTTGCGTGGGCTGCGGCGCGCTCACCATGGTCACGTCGAGCAGTCCGTTGTAAGGTACTGCGCTCGGCGTCTGCCCGTAGCCGCGCGACGAACCGACGCAGAGCGTCATGGCGCGGCGGTCGTCCACCCGCTCGCCGGGCAGGTTGAAGGTAAATCGGAAGGCGTGGCGCTTGAACAGTAGGAGGACAGCCGAGAAAAGGTAAGAAAGCGTGTTGAGTCCGCAAAGGGTGCGCGTCTTGCGGCGCAGGCTCGTGATAGATGCCGCCACGCCGAGGTTGACGCAGTTGAGGAAATAATATTTCTGCCCGCCCTTGCCGCCGAGCGTGCAAACGCCCACATCGACCTTGCGCTCATGGCCGCGCAGCAAGGCGTCGACGGCTGCGCGGCTGTCGCCTGCATTGAGTTCCCAGAAGCGTGCGAAGTCGTTGCCGTAACCTGCGGGTATTACGCCCAAGGCCGGCAGCCGTCCCTCGCCGCCATTGACCGAAAAGATGCCGCAGAGGGCATGGTTGAGCGCGGCATCGCCGCCCACAACGACAATCTTTTTGTAGCCGGCGCGGGTCATCATCGACGCCAAGCGTTCCACCGATCCCGGGCTTTCGCTCCACACGTAGTCGAACGCCGCGCCGCGCTCCTGCAACAGGTGCAGGATTTTGCGCAGACGGCGGCGCGTGCCGCCTTGCCGGTTGCGCGGGCAGAAGATAACGCCCATGTCGGCAATCTCGCCCGTGAGCCGCTGCGTGGCGCTCTCAGCCGAAACGTTTTCGTCGGTCTGTATATTCGTTGGTCTCAATTCCATAGTAGGTGTCTAAAAGAGTTTTTCTGCCAATCCTGGATTAAGCCGCAGCGTTTCGTCGAAGTCCTCGCCGAGCCTTATCCAAAGTATGGGCGTGCCGCGCCGCTCCATGCCTCTGAACCACGTCATCTGCCTTTTGGCAAACTGATGGATGGCGATTTCGAGTTGCTGCGCCATTTCATCGAAAGTGATTTGCCCCGTGACGTAGAGCGTCACATATTTATACTCCAAACCGTAATAGATGAGGTCTTCCGGTTTGATGCCCTCCGCGAGCAGACGCTCCACCTCGCCGCACATGCCTTCGTCGAGGCGCTTACGCAACCTTTGGCTGATGCGCTCGCGGCGCACCTCGCGACTCACGTCCACACCGAGCGTCAGGCTCTCTATCTTCGGGAAGGGGCGACGGTCGAGCGGCGTTTGGCGATAATATTCCTCAATCTCTATGGCGCGTATGGCGCGCTGCGCCGTGTCCACGTCGGTCGTATTGTGCAGCAACTTGTATGTGGCGAGCAGTGCCGTGAGTTCTTCCAGCGACTTGTCGGCCAACCTTTCGCGCAATTCGGGATTTTGCGGCACGGGACTTAGCCTGTATGCACGCAGTACGCTCTCTATATACAGTCCCGTGCCGCCGCAGAGCACTGCCTTGCCGCCGCGCCGGCGTATGTCGTTGTAGGCTTCGAGAAAGTCGCGCTGGTATTCAAATACATTATACTTCGTGCCGGGTTCGACAATGTCTATCAAATGGTACGGCACACTGTGGTCGCCGATGCGGTAGTCGTCCAAGTCCTTGCCTGTGCCGAGGTCCATGCGACGGTACACCTGCCGGCTGTCGCCGCTGATGATTTCAGCGCCGAGGCGGTCGGCCAACTGCACGGCAAAGCGCGTCTTGCCGGAGGCCGTAGGGCCTAAAACGGTAATCAGGTCGTAGGACTTTTGCTTCATTTATATAGTTACGAGTTGACTAGAAAACAAGTAGACGAGACAAGAATGTTGTGCAAATTATTTTTCAAGAGTAACTTGTCTCGTTTCTTTTAGATTTTCGGCTGCGCTCGGCAATTTAAGTAAACTTATTGCACTCGCTTGCACGAAAATTTCCTAGTTTACTCGTTTACTTGTTTACTAAAATAACTCCATTTATCGCAACATCATGTTATTCATACGCTCGTAGCCGATGGTCGTGCCCGGCCCGTGCCCGGGCAGCACTTTCACGTCTTCGGGCAGCGTGAGGATTTTTTCCGACAAAGCCGTCACGAGGCTGCAGGCATCGCCTCCGGGCAGGTCGCAGCGGCCGATGCTGCAACGGAACAGGCTGTCGCCCGTGAGTAGCAAGCCCTCCGCTTCGCAATAGAAGCACACACCGCCCGGCGTATGGCCGGGCGTGGCTATGACGCGCAAGACATGCGAACCGAAACTAATCGTATCTCCTTCGCCGAACGTCTTGCCGAGCGGCGGCAACTGCAGGGGAAACGCGCGGTGGAGGAACGCTTGCATTTGCGGAACGGCCTGATGATAGGTTTCCACTTCGTCAGCCGATATTTCGGGCAGCACGCCCCACGTGTCGCTGCAAAACTGCGCGCCAAAAAGGTGGTCGAAATGGGCGTGCGTGTTGAGCAGATGCTTTACTGTCAAATCGTTCTCGGCCACAAACGCGCGTATCTGCTCACATTCTGCCGGCAAAAAAGCACCGCAGTCAACGATTACTGCCTCGCGGCTTTCGTCCCAAAGCAGATAGCAATTCTCTTCAATAAAGTTGACGGTAAATGTCTTGTAATGGAGCGTGCTCATCTCTTTATGGAAAAAAATATCTACCGGCACGGCACATAGACCGCGCTTTTCGTTTCAAAAAATTCTTCTTGGAAATATCCCGACAAGGGCCAAGTCACGGCCGTCTTGCAAAGCGGCCGCAGTTCTTCGGCGAGGTCGCCGCCTTTCAGGCAAATCAGTCCATTGGGCAGGGCGTTAGTGCCTCCGGGGCGCACATTCTTGCGCACGAGTTTGAACAAATCGTTTAGGTTCATCACGGCACGACTCACCACAAAGTCGAACTTTCCCTTTTCCTCTATCACATTGCGGTGCACCGCCGTCACATTTTCCAGTCCAAGCGCGTCAGCCACCGCCTGAGCCACGCGCACCTTCTTGCCGATGCTGTCAATCAGGTAAAACCTACATTCAGGAAACATGATGGCAAGCGGTATGCCGGGGAAACCGCCGCCCGTGCCGATGTCCATTATTTCGGTGTCGGGGCGGAAGTTGATTACCTTGGCAATGCCCAAGGAATGAAGCACATGGTGGGGATAAAGGTTGTCGATATCCTTGCGCGAGATGACGTTAATCTTTGCATTCCAGTCGCGGTAGAGCGCATCGAGCTGAGCAAAGCGTTCCGTCTGCTGCGGCGTAAGGTTAGGAAAATATTTCTGGATAAGTTGCATATAAATGAATGTCAGAAAGTGCGCGGCAAAGCAGATAAATAAACCATTAAGAATTATCCTTTGCAAAAGTAAGCAAAACTTATTACTTTGCTGGGGCAAAACTGCCATTATCTGCGCAGAAAAGCGTAAAAAACAAGCACTGCCTTATAAGAAACTGCGATTAATTCAGCAAAAAAACGTATTTTTGCAACAAATTAGGATTTGTGTGCATTGCCTGCATAGGCGAAAACGAGGCAGTGCACCCCATAAAAACGACTTGTATGGGATTTTTTGATTTCTTTTCCAAGAAAAAAAACAAGGAAACGCTCGACGCCGGCCTTGAAAAGACGAAAGAAAGCTTTTTCGGCAAACTCGCACGCGCCGTGGCCGGCAAAAGCAAGGTAGACGACGAGGTACTCGACAACCTCGAGGAGATTCTGATTACTTCCGACGTGGGCGCAGACACTACCGTCGAGATTATCCAGCGCATCGAGGAGCGTGTGGCCCGCGATAAGTATGTGGGTACTTCGGAGTTGCAAAACATTCTGCGCGAAGAGATTTCCGCCCTCCTTACCACCTGCGGCAACGACGATGAAACGGGATTTGACCTGCCGGAAGACAAGAAGCCGTATGTAATCATGGTGGTCGGCGTGAATGGCGTGGGCAAAACCACTACGATCGGCAAACTGGCCTACCAGTTCAAGGAAGCCGGCAAAAAAGTGGTGCTCGGCGCGGCCGACACGTTCCGCGCAGCCGCCGTGGAGCAGCTCTGCATTTGGGGCGAGCGCGTGGGTGTGTCTGTGGTGAAGCAACAGATGGGCAGCGATCCCGCCAGCGTGGCATACGACACGCTTTCATCGGCTAAGGCACAGGGGGCAGACGTGGTGATTATTGACACCGCCGGCCGTCTGCACAACAAAGTGGGCCTGATGAACGAGCTGACGAAAATAAAGAACGTGATGCGTAAGGTGGTACCCGATGCGCCCCACGAAATCCTTCTCGTGCTCGACGGCAGCACAGGTCAGAATGCCTACGAGCAGGCACGCCAGTTTGTAAAAGCCACCGAAGTGACGGCACTTGCCGTGACCAAACTCGACGGCACAGCAAAAGGCGGCGTGGTGATCGGCATCTCGCATTTGCTCAAAGTGCCCGTGAAGTACATCGGTCTCGGCGAAAAGATGACCGACCTGCAGCCCTTCAACCGCCGCGCCTTTGTAGACTCGCTGTTTGGCGACAAAGAGGCGTAAAATCAGTAAGGACTTTTTTTTCCTATTATATATACATATAATAATATATATGCACAGCGTAGACATCATCACGATGGGCTGCTCCAAAAACCTTGTGGATTCGGAGCAGCTGATGCGGCAATTCAAGAAATTCGGCTATAAAATATACCACAACCCCGAGCGGACGCACGGCGACGTGGCCGTGGTGAACACTTGCGGCTTTATCGGCGACGCTAAAGAGGAAAGTGTGAACATGATACTCGAACTTTGCGACGCAAAAGAGCGCGGCGAACTCAAAAAAGTGTTCGTAATGGGTTGCCTTTCTGAAAGATACCTCAATGAGCTCGTTGCGGAAGTGCCGCAGGTGGATAAGTTTTACGGCAAGTTCAACTGGAAGGAATTGCTCACCGACCTTTGCGGCGATTACGACGAGACGTTGCGCAACCGCCGCGTGCTCACCACGCCCAAACACTACGCCTATTTGAAAATATCCGAGGGCTGTGACCGCAAATGCGCTTACTGCGCTATTCCCATCATCACAGGCAGCCACAAAAGCCGTCCCATGGAAGAAATCCTCGATGAAGTCAGGGAATTGGTGGCAGATGGGGTGAGCGAGTTCCAAGTCATCGCCCAGGAACTTACCTACTACGGCATCGACCTCTACAAGGAGCAACGCCTGCCTCAGCTGATAGAAGCCATGGCGCAGATTCCAGGCGTGCGTTGGATAAGGTTGCATTATGCTTATCCCACGCATTTTCCAAAAGATTTGCTGCGCGTAATGCGCGAATACCCAAATGTTTGCAACTATTTAGATATAGCGTTGCAACACATTGCTGATCCCGTATTGCAGCGTATGCAGCGCCACATCACGAAAGCCGAGACCCTTGCCCTTTTGCAGGAGATGCGGCGCGAGGTGCCCGGCATCTGTATCCGCACCACGCTGATGGTAGGTTTTCCTGGCGAGACGGAGGAAGACTTCCACGAACTCCTCGACTTTGTGCGCGAGGTGCGTTTCGACCGCATGGGGGCTTTTGCTTACAGCGAGGAAGAAGGCACTTACGCAGCCCTGAACTATGAAGACGATGTGCCCGAAGAGGTGAAGCAGGCGCGGCTGGACAAACTGATGTCCGTGCAAGAGCGCATCTCCGCCGAACTCTGTGCCGCGAAAGTCGGTCAGCGCGTCACGGTGGTGATAGACCGCCGAGAAGGCGATTACTACATAGGGCGTACGGAAGCCGACTCGCCCGAAGTGGATTGCGAGGTACTCGTGCCTGTAAACGAGCAGACGCTGCAAACCGGCGCATTCTATACGGCTGAAATCACGGGAGCCGATGAATTCGACCTTTATGCCACGATTGAGGACTGATACAATATTATATATATGAACAACAAAGATTTTCTCAACTCAGTTTCCCGCCGCATGGGCATTTCCCAAAAAGAAGTTCAGGCAATGTCGAACGCATTTGCCAAGGCTCTGTCGGAAAATCTCGACGATGAAAACAGCCTGAACGTGCCCGGCTTCGGAAGTTTTGAGGTGAAAAAGAAGTTGGAGCGCGTGGTAGTCAGCCCTATTACCAAGAAGCGCAAACTCGTGCCGCCCAAACTCGCGCTTGCCTTCAAGCCGAGCAGTGTGTTGAAAGATAAAATACAATAAAGGATGCCTGTAAAGAACAAAATTTCGCTTCAAGAATTGGCAGAGTTCATGACCGTGGCCGATGAAACCCTCGACAAGAAAACTTGCGAGGCGTTTGCACGCACCCTTTTCGAGGTGGTTGAAGAAGCCCTGCTCTCTGATAAATTTGTCAAGGTGAAAGGCTTTGGCACGTTTAAACTCGTCGCTGTGAGCGACCGAGAAAGCGTGAACATCAACACGGGCGAACGCTTTCAGATTGAAGGACATACAAAGGTTTCCTTCATTCCCGACAATACCTTGAAAGAAGAAATCAACCGCCCCTTTGCGCATTTCGAGACCATCGATCTTAGCGACGAGACCGAGCAGGCAGAACTTGATGCCATTGATGCCGCTGCCGCCGAAGAAGCACTGGAAAATGAAGAGGCAGAAGAAACGGTTGAGGAGGTTGCGGAAGAGATGCCCGCAGATGAACCTACCGAAGAGGTTGTCGAAGAAGAGGTCATGGAGGAAGTACCCGAAGAGGTGCTTAAAGAAGAGCCTGTCGAGGAAGCCGAAGAACCTATGGAAGAGCCAGTTGCTACTGAACCTCAAACCATCGTGACGGCTGAGAAAAAGGAAGAAGAGCCTGCAAAGGCCGAAGAACCTGCCGCCGATACTACTCTGGAAAGCGAAAAAGCCCCTGAACCCGAAGCCGAGGAGCAGGAAGAAGCGCCGTCTGCCTTGCCTGTTTCATACGAATACACCGAACAGCCGCCCCGCCGTCCGTTTAACTGGTGGAAAGCCATAGGCGTGTTTTTCTTTGTCCTCGCACTGATGCTGCTCAGCTACTTTGCCGGTTATTACCGCCTGCTATGCCCCTGCATCATCGGCTTGCCCGAGTGGACAGAGCCACAGCCCGTCCAGCCTGCCGCCAAGGTGCAGCCGGCTAAGACCGCGCCCGCAAAACCGCAGCCTGCGCCGGCAGAATCAACCGCCCCGAAAATTTCGGAAAATCCGCTTAATTCGGAAAATACGGAGCAACCGGAACCCCGTAAAAGCAAGCCTGCAAAGCCTGACCCCGCGCCCCGCAAGCAGCAATCCGCACCCGCAGAAGTTGCCCCCGCGCCCCCGGCCGACACCACCGTTGCCACGCAGCCGCACACTGTGGCACGCGGCGAAACGCTTTATTCCATTGCCCGCAAATACTATGGCTCGGACAAATATGTCAATGTCATTATCCGCCACAACCGAATAAAGAATCCCAATAATATCGAGAAGGGCACGACCCTCCAAATCCCTATCCTCGATACCGGGAATTGACGGTCCGAAGCAATTAAGAATGTTAAGAATAAGGTGCATAGTGTTAATAATGTGCCTGAAAACGACTTATTTGCTATGATAATTCGTAATAAAGCCCTATATTTGCAATCGATTTTCCTATAAATCTATTATCATGTCCTTACGTTTCCCAATATTCTTCTTTTTATTCACTCTTTTCTCCCTTCCGGCATTCAGCCAAGACCTTTTAGCCAGCCAGGCACCTATAGACCGCCGCTTACGCGCCGTTGATTCCGTGGCACTGCGCCGTGTTATCCGCAGAAAAGAAAAGCGTTTGGACGAAGAACTTTATAGCACGTGGAACACTGAACGCGCTCACCCTTACACAGAAAAGCAGGTAGCAAGTGCTTTACCCGACAGTGTGAAGATTGATTTGCGCGGTTTCTGTATGCCGACACCTTCGCGCAATGTTACCTCGCGTTACGGTTATCGCCCGGCTTTCCGCCGCGTTCACAAAGGGCTTGATATTAAAGTTTATACTGGCGACACGATTGTCGCAGCCTTTGACGGAAAAGCGCGTGTGGTGCGCTACGATGCAGGAGGTTATGGATATTATGTAGTGTTGCGCCACCACAACGGACTTGAAACCATCTACGGACATCTTTCCAAGCAACTTGTAACCACCAATCAGGAGGTAAAGGCTGGCGAACCTATTGGTTTAGGCGGCAATACGGGCCGTTCTTTCGGTTCGCACCTTCACTTTGAAACGCGTGTGCTTGGTCAGCCTATCGACCCCGAATTGCTGTTTGACTTTCCGCAGCAAGACGTGACGGGCGACTTTTACGTGTTCCACCGTCCCGCAGGCCTGCCCGATGTAAATGCAGCACTGCTTGCGAACAACGACGATATCGGCGAGCATGATGCATATCCTTCCAGCGCACTACCCGCAGCCAAAAGCAAGAAGCGCGGTTCGCGCGATATGGCTTCCAACAGCAGTTCGCCGCGTTACTATAAAGTGCGCAAGGGCGACAGCCTTTACACCATTGCCCGCCGCCTCGGCACCACGGTAAAGTCTTTGGAACGCACCAACCGCTTGAATAGCCGTTCCAAAATCCGTGCAGGACAGATTTTGAGATATTAGAAATTTTATCCTATACAATATATAAAAGGTGTGCTCGCAGCACGCCTTTTTTTGATGATACGCCGCATGCCAATTCCCCGTCCCCGCCAGAGCAAGCACCATTCTATTTTTGAGCAAATTCCTTTGTTGCGCGTCTTGCTTGCCTATATCCTCGGCACACTGGCGGCTTATTATGTGCCCGAAAGTTTGCAAGAGCCAATGCCATGGCTTTGGGGCGCAGTTGCAACGGCATTGGCTTATGTGGCCTTGCTTTATTTTACAAACGATCGCAGCAAAGGGTCGCGGCGTACTTCGGTGTGGTTGCTGTATGCTGCATTTCTCTTTGCTGGCGGGGCAAATCTCTTATTTTCCTTTTCAAAAATAGATACTTCTTGGACAGAGCAGGCACAGACCTGGCTGGCAGAGGTAACGCACGTGCAGAAAATCTATTCCGGCGCAAGACTCGTACGTGCCGAACTGCTTAAAGGCGAGCAAGGCGGCAAGACCGTGCAACTCTATCTGCAAGGAACGAAAGCCGACAGTCTGCAAACAGGCTGCGCCATTGCCTTTTCCGCACGAATCAGCACGCCGAAAAATCAAGGCAACCCCGATGAGTTTGACTATGCTTCATATTTGCGACGGCAGGGCGTTGCTGGCACGGCCTTCTGCGATAGCGTGCATTGGACTTTTCTCGGCGAAAGTGACGCGCCCTCGTTTTTGGCGAAGTTGGCGATGCTGCGCAACGATTTGCTCGAAAGGCTCGCCCGCTATTGCAACGCCGAGGCATTTCCCGTCCTCGCGGCAATGACATTTGGTAGCAAACTTTATCTTTCCTCAGAGGTGCGCGACGTGTTTTCGCAAACGGGTGCAAGCCATGTCCTTGCGCTTTCGGGTTTGCACCTCGGCATACTCTTCGGTTTTCTCTCCCTGCTCATCAGTCCGCTCCGCCCGCGCCGCAGGTTGTATGCCCTTGCCAATATTTTCCTGTTGCTATTGATGTGGATCTTTGTTGGTATGGCAGGGCATCCGCTGTCGCTGATCCGCGCCGCCGTGATGCTTACCGTGATGCAGGCGTGCAGTTTGCTGAGCCGCGACAGCAATCCGTTGGTCAACCTCAGCCTGGCAGCCTTCATTATCCTGCTTTTTTCGCCTCAGGCACTCTTTGACGCGGGCTTCCAATTAAGTTTCCTTTCCGTCTTTTTTATATTATATCGCCGCCCCATATATGATAGGCGCAAAACTTTGAGGCAGAAAGTTTTATTTTACTTATATCAACTCTTTACTACATCGCTGCGCGCACAGATTGGAACGGCCCCGTTAGTGGCGTTTCACTTCCACGTTTTGCCGCTTTTGGCCCTACCCGTAAGTTTCATTGTGATTCCTTTGGCGTATCTGCTTTTAGTGCTATCTGCCTGCTTTTTCCTGTTGCCGTTTATGGCAACGCCGATTGCCGCTGTGCTGAATAGTTTGGTCTTTCTGCTCAACTCGGTTTTGACATGGGTGTCTTCCTTACCCGGAAGTTGCTTACAGGTGGCACCGACTGCCTGCACAGTAGTCGGTTGCTATGCGTTATATTATTGCGTCCTGCAATACAGGCGTTGGCGGCTGCCGCGTTTTGTCTACGTGGCGGCACTGGTTATTGCCATTTGTGCCGTGGCGGAATATTATGAAGCGCGGCGTTATGCGCAGCGTCCTTTCGTGGTGGTTTATAATGTGCGCCGTGCCCCTTGTGTGCATTTTGTCGGCGAGCAATCTTACCTTTATTCCGCCGTTCCTGCCGACTCCGCCCTGCTGGCTTTGAAGAGCGTGCAGCGCACCTTCTGGAAGACGCGCCGTTTGCCCGCGCCGCAGTTTGTCGAAACAGGTTTTGATAATGCCGAACTGCACGTTACGCCGCACGTCCTTGCTTTCAGCGGCCGGCGCATTGCGATGCCTGTCGGCTGGCTGCCTAAGCAGCACATCGGCAATCCTTTACCCATTGACGCGCTTATTGTAACTGCCGACTTTCGCGGCACGCTCACCCACGCGCTTGCTTTCTATCGGCCGCGCCTCGTTGTGCTGCACAGTTCCCTTTCGCAGCGACGCGCCGAACTCTTTGCCCGCGAGGCCGAAGCGGCGGAAATCGAAGCCTTCGATGTTGCCCATCGCGGCGCATTTATATTGCGGTAAGCATTTTCTTCTGCAAAATTGCTCGCTTTGGCCTCTCTCTGCTAAGAAAATTGCAAAAAAGACAGTATATATTTGTCAAGCTTATATTTATTTCGCAACTTTGTAGGGTTAAAATGCGGTTTTGCGCATGCTTGCTACTATGAAAGAAGCGGGATTTCTTATGTTTATGTTCTTTTCCCCTAAATCCTGTTCCTTTTTACGTTTCGGATGCACCTTTTCCGCATTTCAATGGATGCTAAAATATTTTCCAAATTCTCAAACCTCAAATAATTTATCATGAAAAGAAACAGACTTTTTCTCTGTGCTTTTGCGCTCGGAATGCTCGGCATTTCCCCTGCATTTGCACAAGACCAGACTGTCACCATGGTCACGGCAAAGGCCGTTGACTCGCCGATGACGCTGATGGTCAACCAAACCAGTGCCGGCGTAACCGTGGACTGGGGCGACGGCAATCCCGTGGCCTATCCCGCTACTGCCGAAGACCTTTGCACCATTACTGGCACCGTGAAGGGCACAACGATTAAACTTACCGGCAGCCGCAAGCTCTCCACGCTCGTTTGCGCCGGCAACGAACTCACGAGCATCACACTCACCGGCGCACCCAACCTGCGCTCGCTCTACTGCCAGGACAACAAGCTCACGTCGCTCAACGTAGACGCTTGCACCGAGCTTACCGACCTCGACTGCGCCAACAACTCCCTGACGCGCGTCATCCTCACGGCCGACAAGTTTCCCGCTCTGCAAAACGTGAACATCTCGGGCAACAGGATTACTACCGTCACCGGTTCGAGCGGTCGCTTCTCGATTACCTCTGCTGAATTGCAGCACGCCAACATTGCCAACAACAAGTTCAGCACCGTGCTCCTCACGGGCAACTCTAACCTCGACCAGCTGCGCTGCGAAGGCAATCCCAGCTTGAAGAGCATCGACCTCACCCCGGCCCCCGAGGTTTCTTTGGTGACTTGCTACAACAATTCGCTCACCACGCTTTCTGCCAAGAGCGACTCGCTGCCCGAACTCCGCCACCTCTATTGCGACAACAACAAGCTGACGAAGCTCCCCCTCGCTTACAGCAGCAAACTCACGGAACTTTCGTGCGCCAACAACCAGATTTCGCAAATCGACTTCTCGGTCAGCAAGCCCAACAGCATTGTCTGCAACAACAACAAGCTCGCTTTCAATGCGCTCCCCAACGCCAAGTATAAACCCGCCAACATGGTTTATGCACCGCAGGCTATGGTGGACATTTCCTCTGCGCTTCAATTGAAGGACAACAAGTATTACTATGTCGTTAAGTGCCCCTCCTATTCCGACCGCACAAAGCCGCAATATCAGCTCGACCTCTCCGAGTGGTTCCAAGATGGCAACGGCAACTACACGGGTATTGCTTTCACGGCTTGGAAATTTGATAACGAAGCAGGCCAATACACCGAAATGTCGCTTGCTTCCACCTCCGCCAAGACCAATGAATACTGGATTGGCAGTGCCACGTCCGCAAGCCTGCGCGGCCGCATGATTTTCCTCCAGCCGCAGGAGTCGGTACGCATTCAGATGACCAGCACCACCTATCCCGACCTCGTGCTCACGACCAACGCTTTTGCCGTTGGCGAAGAGAACGCCACGGGCATTGACAAGGTGGTGAACGAAGCCGGCAACGAGCTGCAAATCATTCCCGGACGCGGCGAACTCACGCTCCGCGCCAACGGACAAACCCGCGCCGCTGTCTTCACCATCGACGGCAAGCAGGTTTGGAACGGCAGCGTCCAGAACGGAGAAAAGACCATTCGCCTCAACCGCGGCATCTACGTAGTGAACGGCAAGAAGGTCGTGCTCTAACAGACAATATATATAATATATAGCGACAACAATTATATAGCATTTATCATTAAAACAATTCAAATCATGAAGCTCAAAAATATATTCTTTGGCATGAGCATGGCCACGGCACTTGTTTGCGGCACGCCCGGAGCGCAGGCCCAGAACACGTTGCCCGACGGCGCATTCCCTGCCATCGTTACCCCGCACAAGCAGCTGACGAACTATCGCGAACGCACCTTGTGCTACGACATCACAGCCAACGTTGACTACACCGCCACGCCGACCGTTTCTTGGATTACGGTGCGCAAGGGCGACAACGGCCGCGTATACGTACATCTCGCCGAGAACACCGGTGACGAGCAGCGCCAGGGCAAGGTGGTCTTTGCCAACGAAGCCAACGGCCTCACGCAGGAACTCCTCATCACCCAGACACGCAGCGAAGCCATTAAGGACCTTCCCGGCGACACGCAGGTTAAGCCCTCTTCCGCCACGGCCAACACCAACCAGAGCGGCTTCGGCATCGAAAAGTCTTACGACGGCGATACCTCCACTTTCTACCACTCTGCTTGGACGCCCTATTTCGCCGTTTCAGACAGCAACCCCGTTGTTTTGACCTACAACTTCAAGAATGCCGAGCGCATCGACTACATCAATTACTCAACACGTCAGGACGGGCAGTCCAACGGTAACTTCGGCCGCGTGGAAGTATTCGTGAAGGCCACGGGCGAAACGTCCTACAAGTCGCTCGGTGTATTCGACTGCGGCTATTCTAACTACATCTTCTCGTTTGAAACTCCTATCCTCAACCCCGCCAGCATTCAGTTCAAGGTATATAGCGGCTATGCAGACAATGGTTCAGGCGGCTACGCCTCTTGCGCTGAAATGCAATTCATGCGCCAGACGGGCGAGCGCGAAGCTTTGCTCGGCCTCTTTGCCGACGAAGCCCTCACGCAGCTTAAGCCCGAGGTGACGCAGGCCGACATCAACAACGTTGACGACTCTTTCGTCAAGAGCCTTGCACAGGCGCTTTTCGACGGTTCTTACAAGAGAGAATACCGCATTGCCGACTATCCCTTGCGCCTTGCTCCGCAGGTGCTCTCTGCCGAATGGAATGCGCCGGGCAAACTTTACGACCAGCTCGACAACCCCACGGGTATCAATATCCCCAAAGGCACGCAAGCCGTTGCCGTTAGCGGTCTGCCCACCGGCGTGACGCTCGGCCTTAAAGTAGTGGCTTGGTACGAAGGCAAAAACGGCGGCAACTTCGACGGTGGTAACCCGCAGCTGTTCAACTATTCGCTCCGCAACGGTCTGAACACGATTGACTATAAGTTTGACTACGACGGCCTCGCTTACGTGATCTACACAGCCAGCAGCCGCGCCGAGTACGAGCGCATCAAGGCTCTTGCCCCCACGGTTAAGGTACACTTCATCAACGGTCAGGTAAACGGTATCCTTACGCCCGACAAGACGAACGACGAGATGTACAAGCTTTGCGCCAATGCCAAGAGCATGTTTATGGACTGCTACGGCAAGAAGGTTCACTCCGTTTGGACTTCCAAAGGCTTGAAGGATTACTGCCGCGCTACCGACGGCAAGAGCTACGGCTATCGCCAGTTCATGAATACGCTTGACAGCCTCATTGAATGGGAACACGACGTGCTCGGCTTCAAGAAATACGGCCGCGTGCCCGACAACCACACCTTCGCTTACGTGAACTATACTTACTATATGTTCCAGGGCGGTCTCGGCGTGTCGTTCCACAACGACCAAGAGCGGCGCGTGCTCAACTGCAACACCATCATCAACAACGATGACGACTGCATTTGGGGCCTCTCGCACGAGTGGGGACACCAGCACCAGATGCACCCCTACTTCTGCTGGGGCGGCGTGGCAGAGGTTTCGAACAACGTAAACTCCTACGCCAACATCATGCGCATGGGCTATAAGAAATCCGATAAGATCAACCACTGGCCCAATGCCCGCAAGCACTTCCTCGAAGACAACGAGTTCAGCACCCGCACCAAGTACAGCACGGGCCGCAAGGGCGCTTACGACGATCGCGAAATGTTCTCCTGGAACAGCAAGCTCAAACAGCTTTGCACGGCTATGGAAGACTCGCTCATCTATCCCATTTCCGAGAACAAGCTTCGCGGCGCACACATCAGCGATGTAGGCGTAGGCGAAGTGCTCTGCCCGATCATCATGCTCTATGCTTACTTCACCACGCACGGCAAACCAGACTTTGCTCCCGACTGGTACGAGTCGCTCCGTCAGAACGACGATGAAAACGGTTCGCAAATCGAAAAGCAGGGCGAGGTAGACAAGTACGAGTTGATTGCCAGCGCACAAAACAGAAACAAGAACGGCAAGCTCGCTGTGCTCCGCAGCAAGTTCCCCACCTCCACTTGGGTAGTAAACAACTACATCACTACGGACCATTGCGACCCCTATCACAACTACTCTCCCTTCATGCTCAACTGGATTCGCAAGGTGAGCCGCCTCTCTGGCTACAACCTCTTCCCGTACTTCGAGCAGTGGGGTTACCTCCGCACCATTGCCATGAAGGTGGGCGACTACGGAAACTGGTACTACCTCCTCACGCAGGACATGTACGACGAGTTTAAGGCTGACATGGATGCCCTCGTTGCGAGCGGAGAACTCAAAACTATGCCCGATGGTCTGATTGAAGCCATCTCCAACACGCCCGACATGTTCCAAGACAAACCCACAATTGCCAACTAATCTATTAAGTTAGCATTTCCCTTTCCTTTATTCGCGCCGCAACGCTTTACTCGTTGCGGCGCGTTTTTGTATACGCCCTTCCAATGTAGTGCTTACAATCTGCCCACGCCGTTTCATTTATTCTAAGAAAATTTTCTCTTTCCCCTTGCAATTTATTACTATCTCCTTAATATTTTTTCCAATCTGCGCAGATAATTTTTATTACAAACTTTGTAATATATGTTACAAACTTTCTAACACGTGTTACAAAGTTTGTAATACGTGTTACAAACTTTGTAATAAACTATTTCTTATAAGAAAGGAGAAAACATCAGGGGGAGAGGGAAAAACATCAAGGGGAAAGGAAAAAGATACGCCGTTGACAGTATTTTGGTTTCAATAAGAAACGAATTGCCCCACTAAGGGCTTATAATTAAAAGAAGGCTTGGTTGAATTATGCGTTAAGTGCCTGGAAGGCACTACAGAGCGTAGCGATAGTAACCGGGG
>SAMEA3663013__coassemble_480_pt1 | contig 35212 bp, 25 predicted proteins | sample SAMEA3663013__metabat2_low_PE_021 | metagenome-assembled genome bin SAMEA3663013 (sample SAMEA3663013) | pig gut metagenome | biome: pig gut; feature: pig-associated habitat; material: faeces | place: France | collected 2012
CAGCCCGCCCCAACTCGTTTACTTGTTTACTCGTTTACTAAACATCATTGAGTTTTGCGCACAAAAAAGGCGTGCCCTCGACGGGGGCACGCCTTTGCGTTATGGGGTTTGTCGGCCGAGCGATTAGTCGGCGAGTTTTGCCTTGATGAACTCGCGGTTGAGGCGGGCGATGTTGGCAATCGTTTCGTTCTTGGGGCAAACGGCTTCGCAGGCACGCGTGTTGGTGCAGTTGCCGAAACCGAGCTCGTCCATCTTGGCCACCATGGCCTTGGCGCGCTTTGCAGCCTCGGGGCGACCCTGCGGCAGGAGGGCGAACTGGCTCACCTTAGAGCTGACGAAGAGCATGGCCGAACCGTTCTTGCACGCTGCAACGCATGCGCCGCAGCCGATGCACGTGGCGCAGTCCATAGCCTCGTCGGCATCCTGCTTGGGGATAAGGATTGCGTTGGCGTCCTGAGGCTGGCCGGTGCGCACGGTGACGTAGCCGCCGGCTGCCTGAATCTTGTCGAAGGCGGAGCGGTCTACCATGCAGTCCTTAATTACAGGGAATGCAGCGGAGCGCCAAGGCTCAACGGTGATGACATCGCCGTCGTTGAAGCGGCGCATGTAGAGCTGGCAGGTGGTTGCGCCCGTGGCGGTCTTGCCGTGCGGCGTGCCGTTGATGTAGAGCGAGCACATGCCGCAGATGCCTTCGCGGCAGTCGTGGTCGAAGGTAAACGGCTCTTTGCCCTCTTCGATGAGTTCCTCGTTGAGGATGTCGAGCATTTCGAGGAAGGACGTGTCGTCGGGAATGTTGTGCATTTCGCGCTGTTCAAAATGACCGGCATCCTTGGGACCGTTCTGCTTCCAATATTTAATTGTGAAACTGATATTTTTAGCCATTGTTGTTATGCGTTTAAGTTGTTCTACGGATTAGTTCTTGTAGTTACGGGTTTGAACCTTGATGGCTTCGTAAACGAGCGGTTCTTTGTAGAGTACCGGTGCTTTGTCGTCAGAGCCTTGGTATTCCCAGCAACCTACGTAGAAGAAGTTTTCGTCGTCGCGCTTGGCTTCGCCTTCCTCCGTCTGGTATTCTTCACGGAAGTGGCCGCCGCAGCTTTCGTTGCGGTGGAGGGCATCGTTGGCGATGAGTTCGCCCATGAGGATGAAGTCTTCGAGGCGGATAGCCTTTTCGAGTTCCACGTTAACGCCTTCGGCGGTGCCGGGAATGAAGAGATCCTTGTAGAACGTCTCGCGCAGGGCTTTGAGTTTGGCAAGGCCTTCCTTCAAGCCTTCGGCGGTGCGGCCCATGCCCACGTGTTCCCACATGATGTGGCCGAGTTCCTTGTGGATAGAATCCACGGAGCGCTTGCCCTTAATGGCGAAGAGCTTGTTGATGCGTGCCTTGACGGCATCTTCGGCAGCCTTGAACTCGGGCAGGTCGGTGGAGAAGCGGGGAACGGTGATTTGGTCGCTGAGGTAGTTCTGAATGGTGTAGGGCAGCACGAAGTAACCGTCGGCAAGACCCTGCATGAGGGCGGAAGCACCGAGGCGGTTTGCGCCGTGGTCGGAGAAGTTGCACTCGCCGATGGCGAAGAGGCCCTTCACGGAAGTCTGCAATTCATAGTCTACCCAGATGCCGCCCATCGTGTAGTGTACGGCAGGGTAAATCATCATCGGGGTTTCGTAGGGGCTTTCGTCGGTGATTTCCTCATACATGTCGAAGAGGTTGCCGTAGCGTGCGGCGATTTCGTCGCGTCCGAAGTCCTTGATGGCCTGAGAGAAGTCGAGGAACACGGCCAGGCCGGTGTTGTTCACGCCGTAGCCCTTGTCGCAGCGTTCCTTGGCGGCGCGGCTGGCCACGTCGCGGGGCACGAGGTTACCGAAGGCGGGATAGCGGCGCTCGAGGTAGTAGTCGCGGTCTTCTTCGGGAATGTCCTTACCCTTGATTTCGCCGCGCTGGAGCTTCTGTGCGTCTTCGAGTTTCTTGGGCACCCAGATGCGGCCGTCGTTGCGGAGCGACTCCGACATAAGCGTGAGCTTAGACTGCTTGTCGCCGTGCACGGGAATGCAGGTGGGGTGGATCTGAACGTAAGAGGGGTTGGCGAAATATGCGCCCTTGCGGTAGCACGACATGGCAGCCGAGCAGTTGCAGCCCATAGCGTTGGTGGAGAGGAAATAAGTATTTCCGTAACCGCCGGTGCCGATTACTACGGCGTGGGCAGAGAAGCGTTCGATGTTGCCCGTTACGAGGTTGCGGGCGATGATGCCGCGGGCGCGGCCGTCGATGATCACGACGTCGAGCATCTCGTAGCGCGTGTGCAGTTCAACCGTGCCGGCGTGTACCTGGCACATCAGCGCGGAGTAAGCGCCGAGGAGAAGCTGCTGGCCGGTCTGGCCTTTGGCGTAGAAGGTACGGCTCACCTGTGCGCCGCCGAAGGAGCGGTTGGCGAGCATGCCGCCGTATTCGCGGGCGAAGGGCACGCCTTGTGCCACGCACTGGTCGATGATGTTGGCGCTCACCTCGGCGAGGCGGTAAACGTTGGCCTCGCGGGCACGGTAGTCGCCGCCCTTAACGGTGTCGTAGAAGAGGCGATAAACGGAGTCGCCGTCGTTCTGATAGTTCTTGGCAGCGTTGATACCGCCCTGTGCGGCGATAGAGTGGGCGCGGCGCGGAGAGTCCTGGATGCAGAAGTTCTTCACCTTGAAACCCATTTCGCCGAGCGATGCGGCGGCGCTTGCGCCGGCAAGGCCCGTACCTACGACGATAACGTCGAGCTTACGCTTGTTCTTGGGGTTAACCAGTTTCTGATGAGCCTTATAGTTGGTCCATTTTTCAGCCACGGGACCTTCGGGTATTCTTGAATCTATTGTAGCCATTTTTCTTTATATTAAAAATAAGGAGTGTGTGTTGAGATGAGAACTTAGCAGCAAGCCGTGCAGCAGCCGCCGCAGAGTGCGAATTTAAGAGCTACGACCACGAAGATAAGCATCAGCAGGGTAACATAGACCGTGCCGATCACCTTCCAGCGGTTGAACCAGATTTTGCCGCTCCAGCCGAGGGTTTGGAGTGCGCTCCAGAAACCGTGGGTGAGGTGGAACCAGATGGCTGCGAACCAAACGAGGTAGAGCACCGTGTAGACGGGGTTGCTGAACGTGTAGACCATCATGCCGTAGCCGTCGGAAGCGCTCTGCACTTCGTTGATGAAGGGGCAGCCGCCGTTCACGATCTCTGCGAACATCATGTTGTACCAGAAGTTGAAGAGGTGGAGCAAGAGGCCGAGCACCACGATGATGCCGAGCACGAACATGTTTTGCGATGCCCATTCCACCTTGCCCGGGCGGTCGGTCACGGCGTAAGAGCTTGCGCCGCGTGCCTTCTTGTTCTGCAAGGTGAGGATGATGGCATAGACGAAGTGGAGTACAACGAGCGCGGCGAGACCGATTGTAGCGGCCACGGCGTACCAATTGGCACCGAGCATTTCGCACACAAGGTTGTAGCCTTCCTCAGAGAAGAGGGCAACCAAGTTCATGCAGCCATGAAACGTGAGGAAGAGGATAAGTGCGATACCCGTAACGGACATAATCACTTTTCTTCCAATGGATGAATTAGTTAACCACATAAAAGAGATTGTTTTGAAAAATGAAATAAAGTTGATATTTTTAGAAAATTGAATGTAAAAGGTTTTTCAAGGTGTGGAAAATGCGTGCTAAACGGCATTTGCCTATACGACACGCAGTGCAAAAGTAATTCTTTTTGGCGGGTTCTGCAAAATAATCGTAATTTTTTAGTAGGCAAGTGGGCGGCCGGCTTTGTCCCCTTGCTGTAAAAGTCCGCTCACTATATACGCAATTTTTTCCCCCGAAAAACCCTTCAACCCAGCACTAATTGTGTTAAATTGTTGACGATCAGTTTGTAAATAGTGTATAGTTGGGCCTCTCCACCTATACACAACCCTACACCGTTGCCGCCTTGTGTTTTGTGTCCAACCACGCCACTCCCGCAACTATCCCCAAGATAGTTTTCATTATCTTAGGGAAAATCTTCACTGTCAGCAAGATAATTTTTCCTGTCCTATAAGAAAGTTTTTGTTACAAAGTTTGTAACACATGTTAGAAACTTTGTAACACATATTACAAATTTTGTAATACATGTTAGCAAGTTTGTAACAAACTTTTTCTGCGCAGATAGTGAAAAATGTCAGGCAGGCAGTGAAAATTATCACGGGCAAAGCAAAAAATATCCGCCTTGTAATTCGAGGCGGAAGGGTAGGGAGACAAAAAGGCGGTGTATAGTTGGTGACGGGTTGCTGAAAGGTTGCTGAAGGGTTTGGGCGGCAAACCCTTCAGTTGTAAGATGTTTATGCTCAATTAGATAGCGGGGTTTATGAAGGGCTGAAGGGTTTTTCGGGGTAAAAAAATGCGTATAGAGTATCCTTCTTAAAAGTGCGATTTCTCGCCATGGCAGAGTATTCAAGCAAGCTTGAACTCTGCTCATTTGGCTTAACGAAATCGTTCATTCCTCTCGGTTTTGTCAAAAACACTAAGGTTTTTCCTCTCGGTTTTGTCATTTTTGACCTTAGTATTCCTCTCGGTTTTATCAGAAATGACAACGTTTGTGCAAGGCGAGCGCAGAAGCCAAGTTTACTTGGATTATGCCGAGCGCAGCCGAAAATGTCAAGAAAACGTCTGTTGAAAACGAACGATTTTTAGTAAACGAGTAAACAAGTAAACGAGTTGGGGCGGGCTGTAAGCCCAAATGTTGCCCATAGCCCAGGGCAACGCCCTGGGGAAACGTAGACCGCGATTGATACATTCGGCATTTTTGCGCCTGCGCAAAAATGCCACGCGCCGAAAGCGCGTAACCCATTACGCCCTTAACGCCACACGGGGCGTTGCCCCTCATAAAGCAGGTTGCTCTTTTCATAATGTCGGCTGCAACAATGTTCATTTTGACACAGCTCCTTTTTTTATAAGCCGCCGTTGTCCGAAATAATTTGGAATGGGCACAAAAACGTGCGATATGCGTGTCTGTTTGTCAATACTTGGCGCATTTCTTATGGGATAATCGGTTTTTTATTTAATTTTGCCGGTATAATTTTTTTATCATAATTCTTTTTTATGTTTAATAGTTTTTCTAAATCGATTCTGTTCGCGCCCTTGCTCTCATTGCTTTTAGTCGGGGTGCTTGTAGTTAGTTGCGGCGATGACGATAACGATGAAGACGCGCAGACTTCTTCCTCAAATCAGAATGGCGGCAATGGGTCTTCCGACAATGGAAGTGGCGGTACGCCGGCCTTTGATGGAAAAGATAAAGTCTTTACCGTCAACGGCGTTTCGTTTAAGATGATAGCCGTTAAGGGCGGCACGTTCACTATGGGGGCTACTTCGGAGCAAACGGGAGCAGATTCGGACGAGTCGCCCACGCACAGCGTTACGCTCAGCGACTATTACATCGGCGAGACGGAGGTGACGCAGGAACTTTGGAACGCCGTTATGGGCAGCAATCCCTCGTACTTTACGGGCGATATGCAGCGCCCTGTGGAAACGGTTACGTGGGACGACTGCCAAACCTTTATCTCCAGGCTCAACCAGCTGACGGGCGTGACCTTCCGCCTGCCCACAGAGGCGCAGTGGGAGTATGCCGCCCGTGGCGGCAATAAGTCGAAAGGGTATACTTATAGCGGCAGTAACGAGATAGATGAAGTGGTTTGGTATTGGGAAAACTCGTATAGAACCACGCAACCCGTTAAGACGAAAGCCCCTAACGAACTGGGCATCTACGACATGAGCGGCAACGTTGATGAATGTTGCTCCGACTGGTACGGCTCTTATTCATCTGCCGCGCAGACCGACCCGACTGGACCTTCTACAGGCTCTTACCGCGTGATCCGTGGCGGCAGCTGGGGCAGCATCGCTACGGGCTGCCGCGTTGCTGATCGCGACATCAACACGCCCACGTTTAGCTTCAACGGCCTCGGCTTGCGCCTCGCTTATAACTACGACGAAACTCCGCCCACAGGCGGCGGCTCCGTCAACGACGAGCAGAACAAAGTCTATACCGCCAACGGCGTTTCGTTTAAGATGATAGCCGTCAAGGGCGGCACGTTCCAAATGGGGGCTACTTCGGAGCAAACGGGTGCAACTTCGGACGAGTCGCCCACGCACAGCGTGACGCTTAGCGACTATTACATCGGCGAGACGGAGGTGACGCAGGAACTTTGGTACGCCGTTATGGGCAGCAATCCCTCGTACCGTACGGGCAATATGCAGCGCCCCGTGGAAACGGTTTCGTGGAACGACTGCCAAACCTTTATCTCCAAGCTCAACGAGCTGACGGGCGAGACCTTCCGCCTGCCCACAGAGGCGCAATGGGAGTATGCCGCCCGTGGCGGCAATCAGGCTCAGGGGCGTTTGTATAGCGGCAGTGACGCGATAGACGATGTGGCTTGGTACAACTCCAACTCCAACTCATCCTCCACCACTCACCCCGTCAAGACGAAAGCCCCTAACGAACTGGGCATCTACGACATGAGCGGCAACGTTTGGGAATGGTGCTCCGACTGGTACGGCTCTTATTCTTCCGCCGCGCGGACCGACCCGACGGGTCCAGCTACAGGCTCTACGCGCGTGATCCGTGGCGGCTGCTGGTTCAGCAGCGCGACGCTCTGTCGAGTTGCTAATCGCGACAATGGCATGCCCACGGGGGCCATCGGCACCCTCGGCTTGCGGCTCGCTTATTAGTTTGACATCAAAAAAGGGAACAATAAAAAGCAAAACAATTCAAAAAGTCGTGGCGCAGGCATTCTAAAAACGGAGCCGCAATAAAAAAGCGGCGAACGTGAAAAGAATGCCCGCGCCACGAATATTTTGGCCTATGGGTTAAAATGCTTCGGGCGCAGGACAAATTATCTCGGGCTTAGCCTAAAAAATCCGCCTTGTAATTCGAGGCGGAAGGGTAGGGAGGTCGCGAAGGAAACCCGGCACCGGTGTATAGTCGGTGACGGGTTGATACGAAAAACCCAGCACACTTAAACAGCTTAAATGCAGAGAGATATAAGCTTAGTGACGGGTGTGCTGGGTTTTTCGGGGTAAAAAAATGCGTATATAGAGAGGGTTGCTCTCCGATGGTTTGTTCCTGTCAATGCCTTTCTCGGCGCACGCTATATCCGCCGCCGGAGCGCGAGGAGGTAGAAGGTTTGCGCGTTTTGGGCGTCTTGGCTTTCTTTGTGGAGGTCGATTTGCTGCTTGCGGATTTAGAAGATGATTTCGAAGAGGAGGACGATTTACTGCTGACGCTTGAGCGGCGCGAGGTGGAAGAGGTGCGGCGGCGTGCGGGCGTTTTCGTGACGGTCGCCGTAGTGTCGCGTACAAGGGTCACCCTGATGGTGTCGGGTGCCACGGAGTCTTTGCCCCATACGTGGCGGTCGAAGTCGTCGAGTTCCTTCTCAATCCTTGCCTGTTCTTTTTTCATGGCCGAGTCCTCGGTGCAATAGTTGGCGAGGATGCGGTCTTGCAGGTTTACGGTCTTGTAGATGTCGCCCTCGTAGCGGTTGAGCGTGAAGAAGTCGTCGGCCGACATCATGGCGGCGTTGTTGAGGTTGCTGCCCATGAGCATGAGTTTGCCGAGGTAGGGGGCTACGTCGTCCATCTTAACCCAAAACATGGGGTACTGCGAGTCTGCACCGCCGAAATCGTCGCCGCGCTTGAGCACGGGGCAGAGGGCTGTGACCTTCTTGCGGATCGTGGCGGTGTGCTGGTCGAAGTAGGTGCTTTCCTTAATGAAATATACCTTTACCTCGTCGGAGGGCAGGTCGCTGTCGGTGACGCGGATTTTGCCGTCCTTCTGCTCATAGAAGATGTGGTAGCGGTCCATGAGCTCCTTGGCCTTGACGATGTTTTTCTCCGAAAAATCCTCGTTGCCGTCGAGCTTGTAGTCGTATGCCTTCACCTGTCCGCGCAGGAGGAGCTTGAAGAGGTAGGTGAAGAGGTTTTCGCGGCCGTTGGTGGGCGTTGTAGGATAGTAGAGCGGGGCGTTGGCGTCCTTCGTGAGGTCGAGGGAGCGGTAGATGTCGCGCCGCCACGACACGTCTTCGGGCATGGCCGCCGCTGTGGGGAAGTCGCGATAGGCGGAGCCTTTGGGCGCGGATTGCGCGGCCGTCTGTTCCTTGTTTTCGGCCGCCTTGCGGCGTGCGGGTGGCTGTGCCACGGCTGCAAGGGTGCAGGCGAAGGCAAGGGCTAACGCGAAGAGCGTGCGGCTGTTATGGGATAAAAGGGAATACATATTATATATATTTGAGATATTCTTTTAGTAGACAAGTTTTTTAGTAGACGAGTAAACGAGTAGACAAGTAAACAAGTAGACGAGTAAACAAGTTTTTTAGTAAACGAGTAGACAAGTTTTTAGTAAACGCGTCAACTAAATCAATTCACGATTACTTCCAAGGCTTGCGGCAAGGTGCGGGCTATGCCGTCGGGGCCGATGACGTGGACGTTGGTGATGTAGAAGCGAGAGCCGCGGCGCGTTTCGCGCATGAGAGAGCGCTGGTTGTCGCTGAACGCTGCGCCGTTGGACGTTTCGGGGCGGGCGTTGCCCATGCGGTCGAAGAACACGGTCTCGAACCTCTGCACCTTGAAAGGAATGTTGAGCAGGCCGTCGTCGATGGCCGCGCCGATGCCCGGTGCGCCGAGCAGCGTGCCCTTGGCGAGCTTGCCGCCCTTGAAGATGTCGTCGCCCACGCGGATAAAGGCCGTGGGGTCGGGCAGTTTGCGTACCTTGAAGGTGAACACGCCCATGGTTTGCTGCTTGCCGTTGACCACGCCCGTCACGGTGAACGTAACGTTCTGCCCCACGGCGGCGGGCTTGGCGATGTATTTGCCATCGCCCTTCGGGGTGAGCGTGCCGCCTGCCATGGCGAGACTGATCTTGTCGGGCGATACGCCGCTGGCACTTACGCTCACGGGGTTCTCAAAGCCGGCGTAAAGCACGTTCATGAGGTCGGCGGCGACAGTTGCGCCCATCGGCGGCGCGATGACGTTGTATTTCTGCACGAAGTCGCGGCGTATGATTTCGCCGGCGGCGTTGGGCATCATGATGTAGCCGTTGAAGGAATATTCGCCGGGCGAGCCGACGGTGAAGTTGTAAGAGCCGTCTTCGGCGATGCGCTTGCCGTTCACGTAGATTTCGGGTCGCTGCGTGGTGTCGACCGCCGCCATGAAGATGTGCGAGCGGAACGTTTCGCCGGGGAAGAGCGTGGTGGCCTCGGGCAGGCAGTAGGCGTTGAGTTCGTTCACGCGGATATCCTTGATGTCGATGTTGGAAACGAGCGTGTGGAGCACCTCGTTCTCGGCCTTGCGCACGTCGCTTTGAAGCTTGGCGAGCATCGTGACGGCGGCAATGGCCGGCATCTGCTCAAACATGTATTGCTCCCAGTTCTTGCCGATGTTGTCCTCGCCGCGCGGCACGTCGGTGGAAAGGTTGGAGGCGAGGATGGCGCGCTGGCGCGGGTCGGTGACGTATTGCAGCACGGTGGTGCGGAATTTCCCGATTTCGTCAAAGAGTCTGCGCCCGTAGCCTTTCACGGGGGCGAGCATGATGCGGCTGGAAGCCTCGAGGTCTTCCTTGTTTTCCAGATTGTCGGGGTTGCCGTGCTTGCCGTCGGCCTCGCGAGCAATGGCGATGCGCAGGCGTTCGGCGAGGTTGTAGAGCGAGTCGGCGGAGGTTTTCACGATGTGCGCCTTGTCGAACCACGGCTTCACCTTTTCGGGATTGGCTGCCAGTTGCTGCTTGATGTCTTCGTATAGGGCAAGGTTCTCCTTCATGGCGTTGTCGGTGGTGCGCAGCAGGCTGTCGCTGATGAGCGAAAAGCCTTTGAGCACATCGTTCGACACGTTGAGCGCCAGCATGGCCAAAAGGACGATGTACATGAGGTTAATCATCTTTTGGCGCGGAGATACCGGTCTTTTCTTTACTGCCATTACAGGATGTGGTTTTAATTATTGTTGGCGGAGTTGCCGGCAGGCTGTGCGCCGCGCATGTTCACCGTGAGGGCCTCTATCATGCGGCCGTAAACGCCGTTGAGTTCTTCGATTTGCTGTGCGAGGCGGTTGGTCTGCTCGTTGATTTGCTCGATGGTGCCCACTTGCAGGCTGATGCCTTTGAGGTGGAGTTCGTACACCTTGTTGATGCCCGTGAGCGTGCGGCTGAGGTTTTCCATTTCCTCGCTGTCGCGCGTGAGTTTCGCGCTCTGTTCGTCCACTTTCGCGAAGGTTTCGGAGAGCAGGCGCAGTTTGTCGATATAGGTCTGCGTGGCTTCCTCCATTTCGGGCGAGAGGGCGGCCTGTGCGCGGCGCAGCAGTTCATCGTTGGCTGCGCGGATAATGGCGGCCAGGCGTTGTGCCTCGTTCTCGAAGGGTTCGTCGCCCTGCGGCGTGTTGAGCGCGATGGCTTCGCGGGCAGCCTGCACGATGTCGGGCTGCTGCGGCGTTGCTTCTGCGGGCGAACCGGTGCCGGCATTGCCCGTTCCAGAGCCGCCTGCCACAATGATAGTACCGCCGCCTGTGCCGCCGCCGATCACTACGCCGCCGCCGACAACTTGGCCTTCGGCGCGGAATGTTTTGCCTTCGCTGTCGGTTTCATTGGTTTCATCATCATCGCTGATGCCCATGCGGTCGGCAATTTCTTCGTCCGTCTCATAGTCGGGCGGGAGTTCCTTGCCCACCTCGTCCTTGTCGAACGGACGGTCGAAGGCGGCGAGGAAGAACACCACGACCTCCGTGCCCATACCGATGAAGAGCATGAAGTTGCCGCCCGGCAGGTGCGTGAGTTTGAAGAGTGCGCCGAGGATAACGATCGATGCGCCCCAGCTGTATGCGTAGTTAAGGAAAGTCTGTCCCGGCACGCTGTCCATCCAATGTTGCAGGCGTACCACGATGTTTATTTTCTTGGACATAATGGGTTGAGAATTATATCTTTATTTATTCTTCTTTCGCCCGCTGTTGACGGTGCTGGTGGTAGTGGCTTTGGAGCGCACGCAGCGGAAACCGATGTAAGAGCGCGGCTGGTTTTGGTATTCCGCCGTGCGCCAAGCCGAGCGGATAACGGAGAAGGGGTCTTTCCACGAGCCGCCGCGCACGGATTTGCGCTTCAGCAGATAGGGGTCTTCCTTCGCGGCGTTGTAGCGCAGTTCGGGGTTGAGGTCGGCCATGGCCTGCACGCCCGCTTCCGTGTAGACCGTGCTGGTCCATTCAGCCACGTTGCCCGCCATGTCGTAAAGGCCGTTGGAGTTAGCCCCGTAGATGCCAGTGCGCGAGGTGATGAGGTTGCCGTCTTCCGTGTAGTTGCCTTTGTCGGGCTTGAAGTTGGCAAAGTAGCAGCCCTGCTCGCTCTTGGTTTCGTTGCCCTGCCACGGGAAGGGGTTGCCCTCCTTGCCGCGTGCGGCATATTCCCACTCTATTTCAGTCGGGAGGCGATAGCGCTGAATGAAGCGCGCTTGCGGCCCCATGCCTTTCAGCAAGTATTCCGTGCGCCATGCGCAGAAAGCCTGCGCCTGCTCCCACGTAACGCCCACAACGGGGTAGTCGTTGTAGACGGCCGAAGAGAAGTAAAGCTTCATGTAAGGTTCGTTGTTGGCGTTGGGGAAATCGTTTACCCAGCACGTGGTGTCGGGATAGACGCGCACGATATAGGTGTTGAGGAAATCGTAGAGCGAAGTGAGCGGACGCTCGATGGTTTGGCGCACAATCTCGCCGTTCTCGTCCACGTAGGCCGTGTCCTTAGAAATCATCACCACCTCGTCGGGGTCGGCGGGGCGGTCGGTGTTGAGGCTACGCTCCTTCGGGTCGAGGCGATACTTGCGCAGAGCCGCCTTTTCGTAGTCGAACACCTCGTAGCGATAAATCATCTGCTTGGCGTCGAGCATCTTCGTGCCGTCGATGGGGTGGGTGATATAGACGCTGTTGATGGCACGCTCCTGGTCTTCCGTAGGCTTGCGCCAGGGAATGGGCTTCGTCCAGTTGAGGTGGGGCTTCACCGGCTCGCCGTAGCGGTCAACCTCGATTTTGTAGGTTTCGTCGCCGCCGTAAGAGGGGTCGGCAAGGCGTTCGCGGATGATGCTGTCGCGTACCCACTCCACAAACTGGCGGTACATGGAGTTAGTTACTTCCGACTGGTCCATCCAGAAACCGTCCACGGAGATTTCCTTCGACGGCGTTGCCGTACCCCAAAGCGTATCGGGCTCTTCGAGGCCCACTTTGAGGAAACCGCGCTTTATTTCCACCATACCGTAGGGGGCGGGCTCTGTAAACGAGGTCGCCCTGCTGCCCGTCACCTCGCCGCCGTTTTGCATGGCCCGGCTGTTGCCCATGCAGGCAGCGAGCAGCAAGCAGCAGGCTGCCGGCAGGAGCAGCTTCAATGTATGAATGCTAAAAGAATGTCTCATTATTTATATTGTATTGTTTTTATTCTTTGAGTAGACGAGTTGACAAGTAAACGAGTAGACGAGACAGAGCCGTTTGGCTGACTATTATTTAAGAGTAACATATCTTGTTTACTCGTTGACTCGTCTACTTGTTTGCTAAATACTTACAGATAGCGCACGCTGCGGTGCAGGTTCTTGCCCTTCTTGCCAAGGTCGAGGTCGAGGCGATAACCGAGAGTAATCTCGTGCTGCCCCGCGCCGAAAGTCATGCCTGAGGTATTGGCCTCGTAAGAATAACTTAAATCCACGCCGTGGAACATGCCGCCGACGAGGAAGGTGACAGAATGGAGCGGGCTGTAACTCACGCCGCCGTAAATCCTGTTGCGCTCCTTCGCAAAGCGCAGCAGCGCGGTGATGTCGCTGCGGAAATTCACGCCGTCGTAGCGCAATAACACAGAGGGTGCTATGTAAAAGAACGGATTTTTGGTGCGAATATTGTATCCCGCCGTAAAATTATACACCGATTTAACTTTATACTCGTTTGTTTCTCCCATATAAATGGTCGGTGCGGTGACGTGCTGCATCGCCACTCCGGCGTACCAGCGCTTGTGTGTGTAGAAAAGCCCGACGGAGGCGTCGAACTTGGAACCCGAGAGGTCTGTGTTGGGAAATGCCGGGTCGTTGGCATCGTTGAGGTCCACCTTAGAGCCGTTAATCGACTCGTTGAGCATGTCCACTTCCGCGCCGATGCCCAAGTGCCCGCCCCAGAGTTTGAAGTGGAAGGCGTATTGCAGGCTGAAGCGCTTGTGCGAGAAGAGGCCGAACTCATCGTTTTGGAAAAGCACGCCCACGCCGTGGCGCGTCTTTTTTATGGCAAACGCCATGTCAGCCCCGGCGTACATCGTGCTGCCCGCGTCCTCGTAGCCCATGGCGTGCGTTTGGAGGGCGGCGGTGATGTTGAGCTGCGGCGTGCGCCCTGCGGCGGCGGGGTTGAACTGCGTCTCCATCTGCCAGTAGTGCACAAACGAGGGGTCCTGCTGCGCCCGCAGCACGGCAAGTCCGCCTGCCGCCCACAGCAGGAGCGTCAGAAGAGAAAGGCGAAAAAGATGTTTGGAACTATACATTAATATATATAGGCGGGCGAAGGAGAAAATTCAGTCGAACACTTTGAACGCATACCCCTGCGAGCGTAGCCACTCGATGGCGCGGGGCAGGGCGTAGGTGAGCTTCTCGTAACTTTTCACGGAGTCGTGGAACGTGATGATGCTGCCCGGGCGGGCGTAGCGGCGCACGTTGAGCAGCACGTCGCGCCCGTTGAGGCGCTTGGAATAGTCGCGCGTCACGAGGTCCCACATCACCACGCGGTATTTCTCTTTCACGAGAATATATTGCCCCCACTTCATCCAGCCATGCGGCGGTCGGAAAAGGTCGGTGTGCAGATAGGCGTTGGCACGCTCCACGTTGTGCACGTAGGAAGATATGCCGTGTAGCAATCCTCCTACGTGGTTGTAAGTGTGGTTGCCGATGCGGTGGCCGCGCTCGCGCACCATTCGGAACTCCTCAGGGTGCTTGCGCACATTGTCGCCCACCATGAAGAACGTAGCCTTGATGCCGTAGTGGTCAAGGACATCGAGCACCCACGGCGTTACCTCGGGAATGGGGCCGTCGTCGAAGGTAAGATATACGGCGCGCTCCTTTCTATCCATGCGCCAAAGGGCTTGGGGATAGAGCCATCGGAGGAATATGGCGGGCTGCTCGATAATCATCTCTACGTTCTCTTCTTGCTTGGTTATTCGCCGTAGTCTTGCATCTGCTCCATATATAGATTTGCCGCCGAGGTGCCCGCTGGCGTATCGAGCAGTTTTTGGTATTCGGCTTCGTAGTGCTTCATATCTTTCGACTCTGCCATGTTGAGCACTTGCAGGTTGCTTATAAGGCCTCGGAACAGATAGTAGGCGGTGCGTACGTAAGTGCGCTGCCGTTCGAGCGAAAGCGAGTTGAGGTAAGCGAAATATTGGAAATCGTATTTCAGCACGTCCTTGCACACGCGCTCTGCTTCCTTCTTCTCTCCCACTTGATACCACAGATAGGCAATGTCTTCATCGTCGTATTCGTAGGGGATATTTTCAGCAGGCAGTTCCTCCTTGCATTTGCGCAGCACGTTGCGCGCCTTTTCGGTCTCGCCCTTGTCGAGCAGCGATTTGGCGAGGAGGCAGAGCATGCGGCGGTGTGTCTGGCACATGCGCATCACGGTCTCGTCGAGGTAGATGCCCTTAGCCTTGACGTTGCCGAAGACGAAGCGCTTCATCATGTTGTCGTACATCTTGTCGGCATCTACGGTGCGCATCGTGCCGAAGTTGAACGGCGTGATGCGGTAGGCAAGGCCTTCGAGCACGAGGAAGTTTTCGAGGCCGGCGTAGTTGTTCGGGCCGAGCGTGACGCTCATATACATCGGGCGTTTCCAGTTGGTGCGGGCGAGCATTTCGTAAATCATGATGTCCACGCGATACAGTCCGCGCTGCCTTTCGTAGGCCTTTTTGAGGGAAATCTGCATCTTGTCGGGGATAGAGTCGCCGGGGATCATCATGCCCGAGCGGCGCACCGCCTCTTTGTCCACGGTAAGCACGAGGCTGTCGGTGGGGAAATAGCCGCCCTCGGGACGCGCCACGAAATGGTCGAGCACGTAACTGAGTTCGTAGGGGTCGACCGTCGGATCTTTTTTCTTTATCTCTTCGAGAATGCTTTTATCTTCGGGGCGGATGGGATAGAACGTGTGCTTGCCGTTGTCTACGTAGCAGAGCCTCGGCCACGTGATGGGCAGCGCGGGCGAGTCGTAGGCGGGACGCAGCATTTGGTCGGTGTACCAGTCGGTTTGCAGGTACGAGAGGTTGCACACGCGGGCATCCGTTCGGTTGCCTTCCGTTTCCTGATTGTACCAGAGGGGGAAGGTGTCGTTGTCGCCGTTGGTAAAGATGATGGGCTTGCCGTCGTCGGGCAGCGTGTTCAGGTAGTTGAGTCCGAAGTCGCGGCAGGCGTAGCGGTCGGAGCGGTCGTGGTCGTCCCACGTTTGGCTCACCATCTGCAGCGGCACGAGAATGCCGATGACGGAAGCCACAGCGACTGCCACGGGTTGCTTTTTCAGCAGGCGGCCCAGCCAGTCGGCGATGGCAGCAACGCCGAGGCCAATCCAAATGGCGAAGGCATAGAACGAACCGGCGTAGGCATAGTCGCGTTCGCGCGGCTGCTGCGGCGTTTGGTTAAGGTAGAGCACGATGGCCAAGCCCGTCATAAAGAAGAGGAAGAACACTACCCAGAATTGCCTGATGCCGCGCTCGCCCTTGTAGGCTTGCCAGAAGAGGCCGAGCAGGCCGAGGAGCAGCGGCAGGCAGTAGAACACGTTGTGTCCCTTATTCTCTTTCAGCACGTCGGGCAGCAGGCTCTGGTCGCCGTACATAGCATTGTCGATAAACGGTATGCCCGTTATCCAGTTGCCATGTTCGAGTTCGCCGTTGCCCTGAATGTCGTTCTGCCTGCCGGCAAAGTTCCACATGAAATAGCGCCAGTACATGAAATTCACCTGATAGGACAGGAAGAAACGCAGGTTGGCGCCCTGCGTAGGTATTTCGCCGGGATAGTCATAGCCGTCGGCGGTGCGGAACGTCACCTGCTTCATTGGCACGCCGCCCAACCAGTCGTCATAGGCTTGCGCGTGGTTAGCGGAATAGATGCGCGGGAAGAGCATCGTCAGGGCACTGGGATAAGTAAGCCCTGTGGTTTCCGATACCGTCTCGTAACTGTCTTTTTCATCTGCCGAGGCCTTTTCCTTGCGCTGTATGCGCTCGCCCTTCTCGTAGCCAATGGCATCGGCCGCCAAGGCCTGTTCCTGCGAGTTGTAGGCTTCGCCCATAAAGAGCGGGCGGCTGCCGTATTGCTCGCGGCCGAGGTAGGTGCCGAGGGTGAAGATATCTTCGGGAGAGTTTTGGTCCATCGGCGTGTTCTGCGTGGAGCGGATCACGATGACGGCATACGAGGAGTAGCCTATCATCAGCATCAGCATGCAGAGCAGCGAGGTGTTGAGGAAACGCTTGCGCAGCAGGTAGTTGCCCTCTTTGTCCTTCATATTCAGCACAAACACAAGCGCACCGAGTACAACGATACCGATAACGATGGCACTGCCGCCGTGGCCGTAGAAAGGTATGCCGAGCAGGGCAACGGAGAGTGTGTAGAGCACGACGGAGCGTTTGCGGTCTTTCTTCGTGGTGCTCCAAATAGCGGTGAGCACTACACCAATCAGCACGAGCAGATATACCACCATGCCCGTGTTGAACGGTAAGCCGAGGGTATTCACGAAGAACAGCTCGAACCAGCCGCCCACCTTCACGATGCCGGGCACTACGCCGTAGAGCACGGCAGCCACGAGCACCATCGACACGCCGAGCGCGATGAGCGAGCCGCGCAGGCCGGCCTTGGGCGATTTCTTATAATAATATACCAAGGCGATGGCGGGCAGGCAGAGCAGGTTGAGCAGGTGTACGCCAATGCTAAGTCCGGTGAGGTAGAAAATCAGTACGAGCCAGCGGTCGGAGTGGGGCTCGTCGGCATGGTCCTCCCATTTCAAAATCAGCCAGAACACCAAGGCGGTGAACATCGAGGAGTAGGCATAAACTTCGCCCTCGACGGCCGAGAACCAGAACGTGTCGCTCCACGTGTAAGCCAGCGCGCCCGTCAGGCCGCACGCCATTATTAATATTGTCTGCGTCCAGGTGGTGACGATGCCGTCGGTGCAGATGAGTTTGCGGGCGAGGTGCGTGATGCTCCAGAAGAGGAAGAGGATACACATGGCCGAGAGCAGTGCCGACATGATGTTCACGCAGTAGGCCACCTTGGCGGGGTCGTCGGTGAATTGCGAGAAAAGGTTGCCCGTCAGCATGAAGAAAGGTGCTCCGGGGGGATGCCCCACTTCGAGCTTGAAGGCCGTGGTGATGAACTCGGGACAGTCCCAAAAGCTTGCGGTAGGCTCAACGGTGCTGCAATACGTAAAGGCAGCCACGAGGAAGGCGAGCCAGCCGGTAAGGTTGTTTACAAGTTGAAATCTCTTCATTATTTTGAATAAAGCTGTTGCGGAAATCATGCCTTGCTGCGGAGCAAGATGCACACTAACTTGCAAAATTATGGATAAAATCGCAAGCGCGGGGTGCGCGGCGGCGTTTTTTTTGCATTTCCTTATAAGATAAGCGGCTTAACGCCCGAAAATCGCCCAAACTTTTCCTAACTTTGCAGGGCAAAAAGACGATTTTTACTTATTTAATTATGATGGAAAGGGACTCCTTTCCAAAAATTCCTCACATTGAAAACATTTGAAGAACTCGGCGTCTCGGAAGACTTGCTCCGCGCCATCACCGAAATGGGCTATGAACACCCGATGCCCGTGCAAGAAGAAGTAATCCCCTATCTGCTTGGCGAAGGCAACGATGTCATAGCCCTGGCGCAAACCGGTACGGGCAAGACCGCCGCCTACGGCCTGCCTGTTTTGCAGAAAGTAAATCCCGAAGACAAGCGCACGCAAGCCGTGATTCTCAGTCCTACCCGCGAACTGTGCCTCCAAATCTGCGAGGACCTCAAAGACTATTCGCGCTACATCGAGGGGCTGCACGTGCTGGCTGTCTACGGCGGCGCATCGTTCGACTCGCAAATCCGCGCCCTTAAGCGCGGTGTGCAGGTCATCGTGGCAACGCCCGGTCGACTCATCGACCTCATGGAGCGCGGCGTGGCAAGGCTCGATGCCGTTGAAAACGTGGTGCTCGACGAGGCCGATGAGATGCTCAACATGGGTTTCTCTGAAAGCATCGACGCCATTCTTGCCGGCGTGCCCGCCGAGCGCAACACGCTGCTCTTCTCCGCCACTATGGGCAAGGAGATAGAGCGCATCGCCAAGAGTTACCTCAAAGATTACAAGGAAATCGTAGTCGGCTCGCGCAACGAGGGGGCGGAGCACGTCAATCATATTTACTACCTCGTCCACGCCCGCGACAAGTATTTGGCACTCAAGCGTATCGTGGACTACTACCCGCGCATCTATGCCATCGTGTTTTGCCGCACGCGCATGGAAACGCAGGAAATCGCCGACCTCCTGATCCGCGACGGCTACAACGCCGAAGCCCTCCACGGCGACCTCTCGCAGGCGCAGCGCGACCTCACGATGCAGAAGTTCCGCCAGCACCGCACGCAACTCCTCGTGGCTACCGACGTGGCGGCGCGCGGCCTCGACGTGGAAGACCTCACGCACGTAATCAACTACGGCTTGCCCGACGACGTGGAAAACTACACGCACCGCTCCGGCCGCACGGGACGCGCCGGCAAGCGCGGCACGAGCATCAGTATCATCCACCTGCGTGAAAAGGGCAAGGTGCGCATCATCGAGAAGGTGATTCAAAAGAAGTTTGAAGCCGCCACGCTGCCCGAACCGAAGGAAATCTGCACCAAGCAGCTCTATCGCGTGATTGACGAAATAGAGCGCATTGAGGTCGACGAAACGGAAATCGCGCCCTTCCTCCCCGAAGTGTTCCGCAAGCTCGAATGGCTTTCCAAGGAAGACGTTGTGAAGCGTATTGTGAGCCGTGAGTTCGGCCATTTCTTGAAATATTATGCCGACGCGCCCGAAATCATGCAACCCTCGGAACGTCGCGAGCGCGACGACAAAGCCCGTGAGGAGAAGCCGCGCCGTGAACGCGGCGGCGAGCGTGCCGAACGGCGCGGGCCTCAGGGCGGGCCGCGTAAGGCTGAGCCGGGCTACAAGAGACTCTTCATCAACCTCGGCAAGCGCGACAACTTCTACGCCCGTGAAATCATCAACCTCGTGAACCGCCACGTCAAGGGTGCGAAGGTAGACATCGGGCGCATCGACCTCACCACCAACTGCTCGTTTTTTGAAGTGCCCGAAGCCGACGCCATGCGCGTGCTGCAAAAGATGAAGCGCGTGAAAGTGGGCGAGCGCAAGGTGGTGGTTGACTGGGCCGACCCCGAAGATGAGGGCGACTTCGCTCCGCGCAACACCGAGCGCCCCAAGCGCAAAAGCAAGAAGGCGGTCCGTCGCGAGCAGGTTGAGGCCGAGTTTGCCAACGACCGCAAACGCCACAGCCGCGACGATTGGAAGCAGTTCTTTGAGTAGGGGCGTTTTGTAAAGATTGTGCAAGGCGAGCGCAATCAAATTTATTTGAATTGCCGAGCCGCCGCCAATCTTATTAAAAACGCCCGTTCGCGATGTTCCACGTAGCGATGTTTCCACAAATATCAAGTTTATAGATATTCTTTATTTGCCCACGAATCACACGAATCTTCACGAATTCATTGCTCTCCGAAATAATGGCGACCTGTACGGTCGCACGAATTTTCACTAATTCAATCATATTATTCGTGTGATTAGTGCGACCGATCAGGTCGCCATTGATTTCATTGAAAACGTTTCGTGAAGATTCGTGAGATTCGTGGGCAAAAATAATAATCCGTGGATTTCACCAACTCCCCCAATAATAAATTCCCCATGAAGCGTACCCTCCTTTGCACCCTGATGCTGCTCGCCATGTGCTTCAGCCTGCCACTCGCCGCACAAAACATCTTTCTGAAAGTCGGCGGCGGACTGGCCACGCACTACGGGCATGCCCGTACCGTGGGCGCGTACAAAATCGGTGTGGGCTATGAATACGAGTTCAACCAGAAACTCACGTTCGCGCCCTCCCTCGTATTTTACGGCAAAGGTTGGAAAGACCCCAATAGCCACGTCTTCATTTACGATGACAACGGGCAGCAGCGGTTCAACGAGGAGACGGGGCAGCCCCTCACGGGCATCATGAGCCGCTCCACCTCAGCAGGCTATTTCGAGTTGCCCCTCGTGTTCAATTACTACTTCCGAACAGGCGAGGGCAAGTACATCGTTGCCGGTTTAGGCCCGTATATTGCCTGCGGCGTTGCGGGCAAGCAAAAGACCAAGGGCGACGGTACGCAGCAGGGCGGCAGCAAACTCTATTACGACCGCAACACCTTCTCCGCTCCCGGTGCCCGGCGGTTTGATGCCGGCATACAGGCCCTCGCGGGCTATCAGTTCCCCAATGGCATCACCCTCGGCGTGGAGGCCGACTTCGGCCTCGTGCCCTTCACCTCGGGCGGCGGACGCAACCTCTCGGGCCTCGTGTCCCTTTCCTACCGTTTCTCGCGCAACGAGGATTGAGCGAAATCCCATGGAATTAGCATAAACAAAAATCCCATACGGGGCGACGTGGCATTTGCTCGCGTCGCCCCGTTCGTTTGCTGCCGTTACACGCGGCACAATCCTGCACTTGTTTTTCCCTTTCTCCCTCTAAGTTTTTCCTTTCCCCTTGATGTTTTTCACTATCTGCTAAGAAAAAGTTTGTTACAAACTTTGTAACGGTCGTTACAAACTTGCTAACACATGTTACAAACCTTGTAATACGTGTTACAAAGTTTGTAACAAAAAATTTCTTATAGGATAGAAAAAACTTTCAGCCACTTAGCAAAAAATAGGAGGCAGATAATAAAAATTTGCTCCGAGCCACACAATATTAATATATACGCGCGCGAGAGAGACGTTGCACAAAGTGGCGGCAGGCGTGCAAAAGATAACGGAAAAGTCCGTTATTTTGGAAAAAATGGCGTGGAAGGGCGTTTTTTAATACAATCTCCTATTAAAATATTGTTTTATTTGTTTACATTTGCAAGCGATAGTATTTGTATCATAACCTAAAAAACTCTATCCATGGGGCTTTTAGTTGATATTTTCACCAACTCCCTGCTTAGCATCTTCTTAGGCTTTTTGTTCGCTCTGGGGGGGGTAATTCTCTTATTCTTAGCCATTCAGGGCTGGTATAAGAACCGCACGTTTACGCCGCTCAGTTATGTGGCTGGCGCAGTGGTCTTCTGTTTTTTCCTTTATCAATCCATTCTTATTTGCGGGGCTTTTGCATGCAAGAGCTTCGGCGATGAAATCGAGGCGCGTATCAATGAGATTGTCGCCTTGAGGGCCTCTTTTATGCCCGATTATGAGTTCTCGCAGGAGCAGACCGACGAGATTTTCAAAGAGGCCACTGCCGTGTTCCCGGTCATTGCGGAATACGTGGACTGGGCAGATTTTGAAGGGCATACGCCGCTCGACATCGCCGCTTCTATGCATGAAACGCTGGACAAGTTCCTAAACATTTTTATCCTGAAACGTTTGGGCTGGTGCCTGCTGTTCCTTGTGCTCGGCGCGCTGGCGGTCATCAAGACCATGGACGTGCAGCGCGCCATTGCCTCGCGGCGGCGCACGGGCAGCAGTGCGCGGACGCACAGCAGCGATGATTTTTAGTAGGGGCGTTTTGCACAGCAGGACATAAATCAAAGAGACAACTATTTATCCGGGAGTTTTTCAAATCGCCCCAACCACAGAATATTTATTAATCTTAACTTCAAAATAACGCTATGGAAAACCATCTTCTCATCGGTCTCGGCGGTACGGGCGGCAAAGTGCTGCGCGAGTTCCGCAAAAAAGTTTATGAGGAATTTCGTTCCAACGAACCCACCAACGGCACCTGCGTCAACTATCTCTATGTAGATTCCAGCGAAGACGACCTCAATTCTCGCGAGGGCTGGAAAGTGATGGGCAAGTACGTGCATCTGAAAGAGGCGCAAAAGGTGTCGATCCACGGGATCGGCATGAACATGTTCCAGAACCTTTCGCTCTATCCCGGCATCAAGTGCTTCCTCAATTCGGGCGATATCGACCTGATGACGAGCAAGCTCGGTCCGCTCGTCACGGCAGGCATCGGCGGTCAGCGCCGCCGCCTCGGCCGCACGCTCTTTGCCAACAACCTCGCCAGCCGCGACGGCAGCGACTTCATGTCGCGCCTCAAGCAGATAGTGCAAGGCATGCAAAACGAGACGAATGAGCAGAAAGTCACCTTCCACATCTGCGCCGGTCTGGCAGGCGGCACGGGTTCCGGCTCCATAGTGGACACCATTGCGCAAATCCGTCAGGAATACCGTCCGCAGCCGGGCGGCACGCAGTATAAGGTATACCTCTACCTCTATGTGCCCGAAATCAACGTGGCAAATGCCAGCCACGACTCGGGCTTCTACCAGGCCAACGGCTATGCAGCCCTCTCAGAGCTCAACGCCATGAGCGTGGGCGCCTACCATCCCTACGACGTGACGGGCACGATGGACAACTTCACCGGCCAGGTGCGCCGCCTCTGCGAAGGCATTGAGCCGTTCGACGCCGCCTACCTTTACAGCAACGTGAACGAGGCAGGCAAGACGCTCAACCTTGCCAAGGCTCTGCCCGCCTCGGTGGCCGACTTTATCTTCCAAAAGACGGTGCTCTCGGCCGGCACGGGCAAGATGGCACGCCTCGACGGTTGCGAAAACGACGGCGCGGGCCCCGAATACGACAGCACCGGCACAGCCACACGCAGCCGCAAGTTCATGACCTTCGGCATACGTCACATCGAATACCCCGAGGCTGAAATCGAAGAGTGCGTGACCTACAACTACGCACGCTCTGCCGCCCGCCAGCTCACCTTCAACTTTTGGCAGGACGGCATCGGCTACGGCGAACGCTCCATCGAGGAAATCGGTACGGGCTACAAGGACGAAATCAAGAATACCAACAACCGTGGTAAGCTGATGCTTTCCAACGAATATCTCACGCTGGGCAAGGCTATCATCGAATCGCCCGCCTCGAAGCGTTGGCAGGGCATCGACATCACTTGGGAGCAGCGCACGCAGGCCTTCGCCGACGAGGTGATGAACGGCGAGGACAAGAAGAGCTGGTTTGCCGCCTTCACCGACCTTGTGAAGGACTACTACGAGAACCAGTACCGCACGCACGGCGTGAAGAAGTTCTTTGAGATCCAAATGGGCGAGCGCCTCGGCTATGCCAAGCACATACGCCGCCACATCGAGAAGCTGCTTTTAGAGCAGTGGTACTTCGACGAAAAGAGCCTGCTCGAAATCGAAAAGTACACCCGCATCCTCATCGAAGACTGCGCCAGCCGCCTCGCCTCGTTCAAGGAGCAGACGGAAGTGCAGGAGAACGAGATGAAGGAGCAGACCGCCAAGATTAAGACCATCAATGATGAATGGGACCACATCGGCTGGCTGCGCGACACGATTACGGGCGCCTCGAAGAAAGTGATGGGGCAGTACAAGACCGCGCTTTGCAACTACTACACCTCTGCCACGCGTGTTACTGCCTACGCCTTTGCGCACGCTCTGATGCAGGAAGTCATCAACGAACTCTCGCGTATGCTCGAAGGCATCCTTGCCTACAAGGAATTGCTGGGTCAAATCCTCAAGGAGGTGGCATTGCAGGCCGACAGCAAGTGCAACGAGCAGACTGGCGCCGACCAGCAGCAGAACGACCGCAAGTACGACCCCGAGCGCGTGCACGACTTCGTGAAGCAGTGCATCGCCAATCAGGACAGCCAGGTGGGCAACGCCCGCGCTATCCGCGACCGCCTCGTGCAGAACCTCGGCGAAGAGGGCGAAAAGTCGTTTGTGAACATGCTGCAAATGACCGACCTCAGCGCAACGACCGACGTGATCTATGAAGTCTGCAACAAGAACGCCAAAGACGCTATGGAGAACGCCGCGAAGAACGACCCGCTCAGCAAGATGGTGGGCGTGAACATTCTCGAAAAGATCAAGCAGGAGTACAACTCTGAAGAACGCCTCGAGCAGCTCTGCCGCTCCTGGGTGCAGTCAGCTCAAAGCTACCTGCAGTTCAACTCCGAGGAGCAGAACAAGAAGCTCGCCAACGCCGGTGGCAGCATGATGAAGATGATACAGCTGCGCCTGCCGCTCTTCCCCGAAGACCAGACCGGCTTCCGCGACAAACTCATCAAGATGATGAAGCTCGTAGCACCGGGCTTCAACCCCACGGAGGACGTTTCGGTGTGCGACAAGAAGAACGAAATCGTCATCGTTTCGGCAGCCTCGGGCTTCCCCTTGCGCTACGTGGCCAACGTGGGAGTGCTCAAGCAACGCTACGACCGCATGCTTGCCGACCCCACGGAAGGACAGCTCAACCGCATGGTGCTCCACACCGAGACCTTCGAGAAGCCGCTGCCCACGCTCTTCGAGAAGAGCATCGTCGAGCGCATGGAAGAACTCAAGCGCACGCTCATGATTGCCATGGGCTTGAAGCTCTTCGCAGAGAAGAACGACCCTGTGACGGGCGAACGCTTCCTCGCCATCAACTTCCCCAGCGACTTCGGCGACGACTGGAAGCGCGTAGGTAAGGACTACCTCGACATGGCGCGCAACCTCGCAGAGCAGCCCGCCTTTGCCGAACAGGTAGAGCGCATCATCAATAAGACTTTCGCACAGCAAGTGCGCTCCAATGACCAAAAAGCACAGCTGCGCCGCAGCATCGGCATGGACGTGGTGCGCGGGCATATTCTCAACCTGCCCGTGTGTGAAGGCAACGAGTTCAGCACGGAATATCAGAAGTACAAGAAGTTAGCAGAAGACATCTTCACCCACGAACTCAAAGAATTGTAAACCCCTACATACTAATTCATTATAAACAAAAGGCGTTGGAATGAATTAGGATAAAAACCTTGAAAAACAACTTGTTCTGTGTGGGGCTAACGCTTGCCTTATCGGATAGCCCACGAGCCTGTGAGCCTGTCGGCTCCCGTCTCGCGTCCTCTCCGTTAAGGCGGCGGTCGGTTCCCGCCCGCCCCACACAGAGCAAGGGAAAAACCAAGAAAAACCCGTTGCAATGAAATATATACCGTTGCAATCTCGATAGCATCAAGGTCTCACGTGTTTTTAATGGTTTTTTCCTTGCGGCGTTTGAAGCGGGCGGGCACCGACCGCAGCCGCAGGGATTAAAGACGAGCATAAGCCGCAAGGCTTTCAGGCTCGGCATTAAGACCGGCGGCGTAGCCCGCAGGGCTTCAAACGAAGCAAGATGTTTTTCAAGGTTTTTATCCAATACATTCGATAAACCAATCAACGCTTAATAACAATAATTTCCGGGCGCACCACCGCGCCCCGACCGCAAACAAACAATATGTTCCGCTTTCAAAATCCTGAATATTTCTACCTGATGGGCATTTTGCCCGCCATGGTACTCATATATATATGGAGCGCGTGGCGCGCCAACCGCCGCAGCCACCTTTTCGGCGACAAAGAACTGGTGGAAAGAATGACCAAAAACCGCTCCCGCGTCCGCCCGCACATCAAGTTCGGCTTGCTGCTCCTCGCCCTCGCTGCCATCATCACCGCCCTCGCACGCCCGCAACTCGGACTTAGCAAGGAGACGGAAGAGAAAAACGGCATAGAGGTGGCGGTGATGCTCGACGTGTCCAACTCCATGCTGGCACGCGACGTCAGCCCCAACCGCCTCGAAAGGGCAAAGATGCTCGTGTCGAACCTCGTGGATAAGATGCAAAACGATAAGGTGGCCTTCGGCATCTTTGCCGGCGAGGCTTATCCCCAACTGCCCATCACGCAAGACTACGCTTCCGTGAAAATGCTGCTCAATGCGCTCAACACGGACGCGGTGACCCTGCAAGGCACCAACATCGCCGCCGCCATCGAACTGGCTTCGCGCAGTTTCACCGACAACAAGCAGGTGGGCAAGGCTATCCTGCTCATCACTGACGGCGAAGGGCACGAAGGCGGCGCAGAAGAGGCGGCGAAACAGGCGGCAAAGGACGGACGCAAGGTTTACGTGCTCGGCATCGGCAGTACCTCGGGCACAGAAATCCCTACGCCGGAGGGTTACATGACCGACCGCGACGGAAACGTGGTGCGCACCGCGCTCAACGAACAGATGTGCCGCGAAGTGGCGAAAGCCGGCGACGGCGTTTATATCCACATCGACAATTCGAACATTGCGCAGAATCAACTCGCGGCAGAACTCGACCAACTGCAAAAAGTGTCGTCTTCAACGAGTTATGACACCTACGACGAGCAGTTTCGCGCCTTTGCCCTCATCGCGCTCCTGATTTTAGTCATCGAGTTCTACATCTTTGAGGCGCAGAACCCGTTTTACAACCGTTTCAAACTCTTCAAAAAGCAATGACACGCCTTTTTTATATTCTCTTTGTGCTGCTCTTTGCCGCCGGCGTCCCCGATGCCGCCGCGCAGACGCAGCAGTGGAAACTCATGCACCAAGGCAACCGCGCCTTCCGCAACAATAAGTTCGACGATGCCGCCGACTATTACCGCGCTGCCCTGAAAACAAACTCCAAAGACGCGCGGGCGCATTTCAACCTCGGCGACACGTATCTGGCGAAAGGCGACATGAAGGCCGCTATGGCGGAATACGACTCCGTGGTCAGCCTTGAAAAAAATCCTGTGGTAAAGGGCATGGCGTTCCACAATAGGGGCTACATCTACCAAAAGCAGGCCAACACGAATGCCAAGGAGAAGCAGAAACTTTTGCGCAAGGCCATCGAGGAATATAAGAACGCCCTGCGCCTGCGTCCCAACGACGACGGCACGCGCTATAACCTCGCCCTGTGCCAAAAGCAGCTCCGCGACGACCAGAACAAGCAGAACCAACAACAGCAACAGCAAAAGCAGCAGCAACAGCAGCAAAGTAAGGAGGAACAAAAGGATCAGAAACAGGACGACCAAAAGTCGCCACAGCAGCAACAGGATAACAAGCAGGAACAGAAAGACCCTGCCACCGAACAATATCTTAATCTCTCGCGCCAGGCAGAAAAACGCGCGTTGGAAAAGATTAAGAACGGACAGCCCGTGCATCGCGGCCTCGATAAGAATTGGTAAAAACTTGCCCTAAAAGCAACTCTACAATATGAACAAGCGACTATTCGCCTTAATCCTCACAATGTCACTCGCCTGCGCAGCCTTTGCGCAGAAATTCGAAGCCCAGGTGGAAAACCTCGGCAAATACTATCGCCTAAGCTTTACGGTCGCGTCGAAAGATGCGGAACATTTCACGCCGCCCTCGCTTGCAGATTTTGAAGTGTTGAGCGGACCGGCGCAGTCGTCGTACAGCAGCGTGCAGTTCGTCAACGGAAAAGTTTCGCACAGCGAATCCCTGAGTTTCACCTATATTATTCGCCCCAAGAAAAACGGGCAAATCACCATCGGCCCGGCTTCCGTTTCAGTCGGCGGCAAGACGCTGCGCTCCAACTCCGTGAGCCTCACCGCCACGCAGGCATCGCAATCTTCCGGCGGCAGGAGCGGCAAAAATCAAAGCGGCGGAATGGTTGAGTCGTCGGGCGTGCAACAAAGCGGAACGCCTGTAACGAAGCGCGACCTCTTTATCGATGTTACGCCCACACGTACCACCGTTTACGAACAAGAAGCAGTGCTTCTCACTTATCGCATTCACGTGCGCCTCGGTGTGGGCCTGGCCAACACGACCCTCACGCGCCGCCCCGATTTCAAGAACCTCATCTCGCAGGAAATACCAATTCCTGGCAACGAGATACAGATGAGCATGGAGCATCTTAACGGTGCAACCTACCGCACGGGGACTATTTTGCAGTATCTCGTATTTCCGCAAAAAGCCGGTGCGCTCACAATTCCCGGCTTGTCGTTCGACTGCACCGTTATCCAGCAGGACAATTCGCTCGACTTCGCCGACGCGTTTTTCAATGGCGGAGGCAGCATCGGCGTTCAGGTACAGCGCAGCGTCAAACCGCTGACACTGACCGTAAAGGAACTGCCGAAACCGAAACCAGCCGCATTCTCGGGCGGCGTGGGACGCTTCAGCGTGAAAGGCGAACTGCTTTCGCCGGAACTGCGCACCAACGAACCTTGCACGTACCGCATCACCGTGGAAGGCACGGGCAACATGAAACTCATTGCCACGCCGAGCGTCACCTTCCCCAAGGATTTCGATGTTTACGATCCCAAGACTGAGGAGCAGACCGAGGCAACTGCCGAAGGATTGAAAGGCAAACTGACGTTCGACTATACCTTCGTGCCGCACAACAAAGGCGACTACGAAATCCCCGCCGTGGACTTCGTTTATTTCTCGCCCGAGGAAAACCGCTACGTCACGCTTTCCACAAAACCGACCAACCTCCACGTGCTGCAAGGCACGCGGTCCGCAGAAGATGCCGAGCGGGAAATGGAACTTAGAAATAGCGACATACGCCCCATCATAGCGGAAGCCGACGCGCAGTCGGAGAGCGTGCTGGCTTGGGGCAGCCTGATATATTGGAGCTTAAACCTCCTGCTGGCGTTCATCGCGTTCGTCGCCATTAAGGCCGTGCGCAAATACATGGCCGCCGAGGCAGACACCGTGGGCCGCAAGCGAAGCAAAGCTATCCGCACAGCCCGCAAGCGCATTGACGCGGCTCGCAGGCAGTTGCAGGCAGGCCAGGCCGTGCCCGCCATAGGCGCGTTGCGCCAAGCCCTGACCGGCTACGTGGCAGATACCTTCAACCGTCCCGAGGCTGAGCTGACAAAGGAAATGATGTCGGAGCTGTTGCAAACGAAAGGCATTGCCCAAGACACGATCGAGCGGTTCGCAAAAATGATTGCCGACTGCGACTTTGCCCGCTATGCACCTCAGGCGCAGGCTGCCACGATGGCGGAGGAACTCTTTGCCGAGGCAGAAAAGATTATTAACGATCTGGCATAAACCTTCAAGCAACTTAGCATCATGAAACGATATATCCTTCTTTTTTCCTTCCTTACGATTTTCATTGCCGGCTTTGCCCTCAACGCCGACTCGCTCTATCTGCAAAAAGACTATATCGGCGCGATGAAAGGCTACGAAGCGCAGTTGAAAGAAACGCCGTCGGCACGCCTTTTCTATAATCTCGGCAACTGCCATTACCGCTTGAACAATTACCCGAAAGCAGTGCTCAACTACGAGCGTTGCCTGAAACTCGATCCTTCCTGCAAGGACGCGCAGTTTAATCTCGAACTCATTCGCACGAAGTTGCCCGACCGCTTTGCGGAGAAGAGCGAAATGTTCTTCGTGCGCTGGTATCAGCAGGCATTGCAGGCACACAGCGCCGACGAATGGGGACTGCTTGCCCTACCGGCTTGGGCACTGACGCTCGTGCTCTTTGCCCTTTATCTCTTGCTGCGCAGCCCGTGGCAACGCCGCCTTAGTTTCGCCCTCTTTATCCTTAGCCTGCTCTTCACGCTCACGCTCCACGTATTCGCCGCCGTGCGCAACCATCAGACGAAGACGGAAGTACGCGCCGTGCTCATGCAATCTACCGATACTTTCACGCAGCCCGCCCTGACTTCAAAGAAGGACCGCGCCCTGCACGAGGGCACGGCGTTCACAGTCACCGACACTTACGGGAAAGACTGGCTGCAAGCCGAACTGCCCGACGGCAAAACCGTGTGGCTGCCCGCTGCGAAAGCCGAATATGTCTTTAAGAATGGCAACAATTAAGAATATGCTCTCCACCCGCTTCTCTCCCAACGACCGCATGTGCGACATCATTAGCCAAGAGTTCCACCTTCTGCAGATGATGTGCCGCTTCGGCATTCCCCTCGGCGTGGGCGAAAAAACGGTGAGCGAGGTATGCGAGGCGGCAGGCGTGGACACGCCCACTTTCTTGGCAGTCGCCAATTTCATGAGCAACGGCACGGCCGATAGCATCAAGGATGTGTCGGTCAAAGCCTTGGTAGACTACCTGAGCCGCAGCCACGACTATTTCCTCAACTTCCAGCTGCCCACTATCCGCCGCAAACTCCTCGAAGCCATAGACTGCTCAGGGCAAGACCACGTGGCACTGCTCATTCTCAAATTCTTCGACGAATATATGGGCGACGTGAGGGCGCACATGACCTTTGAAGACAAAAAAGTGTTCACCTACGTGCGCGGCCTCTTGTCGGGCGTGCGCCCCGACAACTACTCAATATGCCGTTTCTCCAAGAGCCACGTCGGCGTAGACAAGAAACTGCAAGAACTCAAAAACATCATCATTAAATACTACCGCCCGCAGGCCACCGGCACGGACGAACTGATGAATATGCTGCTCTTCGACATCGTGTCGTGCGAGAACGACCTGCGCAAACACTGCGAACTGGAAGATGCGCTCTTTGTTCCCGTGGTAGAGCAACTGGAAACGGAAGTGGAGCAGCAACCTGCCAGCAGCCTCGACAAGGAAAAGGAAAGCGGCAAGGCAGATGCCGAAGCCCTTTCGGAACGAGAAAAAGAAATCGTGCATTACGCCGTTTGCGGGCTGACGAATAAAGAAATTGCGGCGCGTCTCTATATTTCTTTCAATACAGTCTTGACGCACCGCAAAAACATTTCGCGAAAATTAGATATCCATTCGCTCGCCGGCCTCACGATTTACGCCATCGCCAACGGCATCGTGGATATCGACGAAGTGAAGAAATAACCGTTTTACCTGTTCCAAGTTTTTTTAAGAAGCCTTTCCCTGATTTTCTAAAACGGTTATCATCAACCTTATCTCCTCATAGCTTATCTCTTCGTTCAAGGCCTCATAGATTTCCTTGAACCGCGACTTTGTGCCGTCGGGCAAACGGTTGATGCAGTCGGCGATACGCCTCTGCCGCTCGGGCGGAATGAGCTCGGAAAGGGGCAGAAGCCCTTTTGCGACGCATTGTCCGAGATGTCCCATTATGGTCGAAATGGCGAGGCTGCGGGCATCGGCGATTTGCTGGGGCGCAAGTCCTACCTTGTATAGCTTGAGCGTCACTTCCACAGTATCGGGTTTCTTTTCCTTCGGTTTCTTCGGTGCTTTGGCTTTAGGCTCTTTTTTCACCTTCTCTTTCTTTGCAGATTTTTTGCGCGGGGCGGCAGGCTCTGTGCCGTCGGCGGCGAGCGTGAAACGTGTGCGGGCTTCCTGGTAGACGGACATTTCAAATCCTTTCTGCGCCACAAAACGCATCAGCTGCGCTTTAATTTGCAAGAGTTCGTCGAGTTCCTCGCGAATGGCTGCATAGCGCTTTTTCAGTTCCTTATTTTCCGAAAGAAATGCCACGCTACTGAGTTCCTTGATCAGCGTTTCGAGTTTTTCTGAAAAGTAGAACGCGCCCTTGCGCAGGCGTTCCTGCAACTCGGAGTTGGTTTCCGGCCTGCCGTTCTCGGCGAGCAGGCGCACATATTGCGGACGGAAGCGCAACGCCACGGCTTTGAGTTCCGCCTCGCACCGCTCCAAGATACTGCGGCAAAGGTCGATGGTGGCGCCTTGATTGCGATAGGCAAACTCTTCAAAGATGCGCAGCAGGCGTGCCAGGCGATGGCCAATCGGCACAAAGTCGAAGAGTTCGTCGAGCAGCGAAAGAGTGAACGCCTGCTGCATCTGCAGCAAACTGTCCGCGTTGGGCTGCGAGGCGGCACATTGATCCTCGAAATCACGCACCTGATTGTCCACAATGATTGCCTGCGGCGGTATCGGCGTGGTAAGCACAATGCCCTCGAGCGTGCGGCAACGGCTCAGCGCCACGTAAGTCTGGCCGTGCGCAAAGGCGGCTGAGGCATTGATCATCACGCGGTCGAACGTCAGGCCCTGGCTCTTGTGAATGGTAATCGCCCAGGCGAGTTTCAGGGGATATTGACAAAATGAACCGTCCACTACTTCGTCCACCACCTTCGTTTCTTCGTTCAGCACGAAATGCGCATTGTTCCAAGTGTCGGGGGCTACGGAAATCGCTTCCTTGCTTTCGGCAGGGCGCACCAGCACCTCGCTGTCGGAGAGTGCCGTGACCGTACCAATCATGCCGTTGTAGTAACGCTTCTCAGGGTCGTTTTTTACAAACATCACCTGTGCACCCTCTTTCAGTTCGAGTTCGTATTCCGTGGGATAGGAGAGTTCGGGAAATGTGCCCGTTACGGTGGCCGTGAACTTATGGCTCGGCGTTTCCAAGTCGGCGAGTTTTTGATAGTTAATGTCGTCTGCCTGCTTATTGTGCGTAGTGAGGCGCACGTAATGCTCCTGTCCGTTCGGCTCAAACCCGGGCACGTATCTCTTATTCAGTTCATCGAGCGTGGCGGCATCGGCCTTGCCCTCGCGGATACGGTTGAGCAGGGAAATAAACGCCTCGTCGCTTTGGCGATAAACGTGTTTCAGTTCTATTGTCACGAAAGAGGTTTGCTGTAATGCCTGCGCCCCGAAGAAGTAAGGCGTGGCATAATACTGTTGCAGCAACGCCCGCTCGCTGTCCTTCACCACGGGCGGCAACTGCTGCAAGTCGCCGATCATGAGCAACTGAACGCCGCCAAAGGGCTGGCTGCTGCGCCGCAGCATACGCAGGGCCGTGTCTACGGCATCGAGCAAGTCGGCGCGTACCATACTGATTTCGTCGATGACCACGAGGTCGAGGCTGCGTATCAGACGGAGTTTGCGCTTGGTGAGGCGCAGTTGCTCGCGGCTAAACGTGCTGCCGGGCACGAACGGGCCGAAAGGCAGTTGGAAAAAGGAGTGAATGGTCACGCCGCCGGCGTTGATGGCGGCGATGCCCGTGGGCGCGAGCACCACCATGCGCTTCGACGACTCTTCGCGCAGGCGGCGCAGGAAGGTGGTCTTGCCCGTGCCGGCCTTGCCCGTGAGGAACAGGTGCGTGCCCGTGGTTTCTATGATGGTGCGCGCAAGGCGCAATTCTTCGTTTTGCATGACAGACAAGATATCTATGGATATTACAAATAAAAATCCTTGGTGAGGGCTGCGTATGCCTCGGAGCGGGCATTGGAACCGTCGGCAGGCATCAGGGGCAACGTGTCGCAGACGGCGACTTGCGGAGCCGCGCCGAGCACAAACTGCAACAGTTCGCGCTTGGGCGGTTTGCCCGGGCGCGTCACCACAGACGTGCGGCGCATGAGCGAAAAACCATTGAGTATCGCCTCACCCTTCACCTCTTTCAACGCCGCAGCAGGCACTATCAGCGCGAACGTTCCGCCTTGCCGCAGCAAACGGCGGGCGTGGACAAAGAGAGCGGCGAAGGAAAGGGCAGCCGTGTGGCGCGCTGCCGCGCGGGCGGCGCAAGGAGGCAGGAGTTCCTCTGTATGATAAGGGGGATTTGAAACGATGGCATCGAACAGTTCGCTATTTTCCGGCTGATAATGGCACACATCGGCGCAGACCATTTCTATCCTTCCAGCGAAAGGCGATGCCGCAGCGTTGCGCCGCGCCGCTTCCACCGCCTCAGGCACTATGTCGATGCCCACAATTCGAGATTCGGGCAACCTCTGTGCCAGCATCAAGGCAATCAGGCCCGAACCGGTGCCGATGTCGAGCACGCGGCACTTATTAACGGGGTCTGCCTCCGCCCACGCGCCGAGCAGCACGCCGTCCGTGCCGACTTTCATCGCACAGGTGGAATCGTCAATCGTGAATTGCTTGAAAGTGAACATTAGTAGCACATTTATTAGTAGACGAGTAAACGAGTAAACAAGTAGACGAGACAGAAATGTCGTGCAAATTATATATATAAGAGTATCATGTCTTGTTTACTCGTATACTCGTTTACTTGTTTACTATAATAAAACCTACTCCGTCGTTTCTTCAATAAAATATCTCGGACGACGTTTCACCTCTGCATATATCTTGCCCACATATTCTCCGATTACGCCCAACGCCACAAGTATGACGCCGCCGATAAACCACAGGGAAACGAGCAAGGAAGTCCAGCCCTGTATCGTCCGGCCGCACAGCCACGCCACGAGGCCGTAGACAATCACCGCCAAAGCCACGAGCATGAACGACAGGCCCACGATAGAAATCAGGCGCAGCGGACGCACGCTGAACGAGGTGATACCATCGATGGCAAAGGCCAGCATCTTGCGCAGCGGATATTTGGACTCGCCGGCAAAGCGCGCGGCGCGGTCGTAATAAACCATAGCCTGCGGGAAGCCAAGCGTGCGCACCATGCCGCGCAAGAAGAGGTTGCGCTCGCCGTAGGTCATCAGCGCGGCCAGCGTGCGGCGGCTCATGAGGCGGTAGTCGGCGTGGTTGTAAACGATGTCGCCGCCAAGTTTGCTCATCAACTTATAAAAAGCTAATGCCGTGGTGCGCTTGAACCACGTGTCGGTAGGACGGTCGCGCCGCACGCCGTACACGATGTCCTTGCCGCCGAGAAAAAGGTCGATCATCTCGGGAATGACGTTCACATCGTCCTGCAAATCGGCATCAATAGAAATGGCGGCATCGACATGTGCGGCCGCCCATTCAAGACCTGCCCAAAGAGCGTGCTGATGGCCCGCGTTGTGCGCGAGTTTCAAGCCCATCACCTGCGGGTGCTGCTTGGAGAGACTGCCAATCAGCGACCAAGTGCCGTCGCGGCTGCCGTCGTCCACATAGACAATGCGTCCCTGCAAATCTGCGTGCTTTTCCGCTACGCGCTGCATCACTTCGAGCAGGCGGCTGGTTGTTTCAGCGAGCACGGCGTCCTCGTTATAACAAGGCACAACTATGGCGTAATTCATATACAAGTAGACGAGTTAACGAGTAAACAAGTAGACGAGACAGTTTACTGTTTACTATCAGTATGAAATGCATTAATAATAATTTACGCTACGAAATTACGCACAATATCTGAGATTTAAGGAACAAAACAAGGCTTTTGCTGCGCAGCAAGCAGGGATTTTGCTAAATTTGCCCCGTTATGGACCGCAACATCACGCTTTTTCTGATTCGCCACGGCGAAACGGAGGAAAACCGCCTCCGCATTCTGCAAGGACACCTCCCCGGCACGCTCACGCCGGAAGGGGTTGAGGCGGCACGCGCCACGGCGGAGCATCTGGCCAATGCCGATGCCCGGTTCGACCTCCTGCTGTGCAGCGACCTGCTCCGCGCACGCCGCACGGCCTGCATCATAGGCGAGCGGCTGCACCTTGC
>SAMEA3663013__coassemble_498_pt1 | contig 32028 bp, 28 predicted proteins | sample SAMEA3663013__metabat2_low_PE_021 | metagenome-assembled genome bin SAMEA3663013 (sample SAMEA3663013) | pig gut metagenome | biome: pig gut; feature: pig-associated habitat; material: faeces | place: France | collected 2012
GGGCTACGGCCGCGCGCTGATTGACCACCTGTGCGCCGAGGCGAGGCGCATGGGCGCGAAGAGCATCAACCTCACCTCGCGCCCCGAGCGCGAGGCTGCCAACCGCCTCTACCGCAGCCTCGGTTTCGAACAGCGCGACACGAACGTTTATCGCCGCAAATAATGTCTTGAAATCCTGCCTTTTTCCTAACTTTGCAGGGATTTAATGCTGTTTTTTATGGATTGGCAACAACTCATTTCTTCTAAACGCTGGGGCAAGGCGGGCACGCAGCGCTCCACCTCGGAGCGGCGCACGGAATTTCAGCGCGACTACGACCGCCTTATCTTCTCGTCCGCCTTCCGGCGCATGCAAAACAAGACGCAGGTGTTTCCCCTGCCGGGCAGCGTATTCGTGCACAACCGACTGACGCACAGCCTCGAAGTGTCGAGCGTGGGGCGCTCTTTGGGCACCGATGTCGCCGATGTTTTGAAAAAGCGTTATCCTGATTATCCCGATGAACTTTGGAGCGAGTTCGGCGCAGTGGTTTCTGCCGCCTGCCTCGCCCACGATATGGGCAACCCGCCCTTCGGTCACTCGGGCGAGCGCGCCATTCGCAGCTTCTTTTCGGAGGGGCGCGGCGCAGAGATGAAAGACACGCTCGACTTCACGCCCGGTGAGTGGCACGACATTACGCGCTTCGACGGCAACGCCAATACCTTCCGCCTGCTCACGCACCATTTCAACGGACGTCGGCGCGGCGGCTTCGTGATGACTTATTCCACCCTTGCCTCCATTGTAAAATATCCTTTTAGTTCTTCTCTTGCCAAGAAAGCCAAGTTTGGTTTTTTCGAATCCGAGCGCGACACCTTCGAGCGCATTGCCCGCGAGCTGGGCATACCCTGCATCGACGACCAAGGGCGCGAAGGGGTGCGCTATGCCCGGCATCCGCTGGTGTATCTCGTTGAGGCGGCCGACGATATTTGCTACGAAATCATGGATATAGAGGATGCTCACAAGCTGCGCATACTTTCCAACGAAGCAACCACGCACCTGTTTCTCGATTTCTTTGCGCCCGAAGAGCAGGAACGGCTGATGACGGCGTATGAAGACTGCACGGACACCGACGACCGCATCGTGTATCTCCGTTCCTGCGTGATCAATGCCCTTGAACGCGCCTGCGTGCGCATCTTCACCGACCACGAGGCAGAAATCCTCGCCGGAACTTTCCAAGGGTCGCTTATTGACCACTTGCCCGAGCCTTTGAAGTCTGCCTACAGCCGTTGCACCAAAATCGCCGCCGAGCAGATTTACAACTGCAAAGGCGTGACGGACATCGACCTCGCAGGATACCATATTATATATACGCTCCTCGGATTGATGACAGAGGCGGTGCTGTCGCCGCAAAAGGCATACTCTGAATTGTTGATGCGCCAAGTTTCGCCGCAGTACGAACTTACAGCCGAGCGGCCCGCAGAGCGCATTTTCGCCGTCTTAGACTATCTCTCGGGCATGACGGATGTCTACGCCCTCGACCTTTACAGAAAAATCAACGGGCACTCCCTGCCGGGAGTATAATGCAGATGCCTCCCACCTCTTACAAACATATTCTCAAATACACGGGGCTGTTTGGCAGCGTGCAAGTCATCACTCTGCTCATTTCCGTGGTGCGCAACAAGTTCGCCGCGCTGCTCATCGGCACGGCAGGCGTAGGACTTGCCGACCTTTTCTCCCGCACCTCCGAAATGCTCAGCACGGCCACGGGCTGCGGACTTTCGCTCTCGGCTGTGCGCCGCCTCTCGGAACTGCATGAGGCGGGCGACGGCAAGCGCGTGGCGCGGCAGGTACGGCTCATACGCTCGTGGCTTGCGATAACGGCGCTTTTGGGCATCATTGCCGGCATAGCGGCCGCGCCGCTGCTGAGCCGCCTGGTGATGCATGATGCCGCTTACACCGTCCACTTCATGCTGCTCTCCTTGCTCGCGGCCGCCACTACGCTGACGGGCGGCGAGATGGCCATACTGAAAGCTCTGCGGCGATTGAGGCTCTTGGCACGCATCACGACCGTGGGCGCGCTCAGCACGCTGTGCATCTGCGTGGCTTGCTACTGGCTTTTGGGACTGGACGGCGTGCTGCCGTCGCTCGTGCTCTCGGGCGCTGCGCTTTACCTGCTTTTCCTCGCCGCCACCGTGCGCCTCGTGCCGTGGGCAGTGACGCTACGCAGCGTGCACTACCTTAAATGCGGTCTGCCGTTGCTCAAACTCGGCATCGGTTTCGTGGCAGCCGGTGTGCTTACGGCTTTGGCTGAATTGATTGTCAGAACTTATATTTCCTCCTCTTCTTCTATTGCCGAATTAGGCCTGTTCGCCGCCGGCTGCACGCTGACGGTGAGTTATGCGCGGCTGGTGTTCCTCGCGTTCGATGCGGACTATTATCCGAGGCTTTCGGCGGTAAATAAGGACGTGGCGGCGTGCAATCTGACCATCAACCGCCAAATCAATATCTGCCTGCTGCTGATGACGCCGCTGCTGCTCCTAATCATGCCGCTGCTGCCTTTCCTCATCAAACTGCTTTATTCCGAAAACTTCCAGCCCGTTGCGCCGATGGTGCTTTTAGCACTGCCCTCGATGTATTTTAAGGCGATTTACACGCCTATTGCCTACCTCACCTTGGCAAAGGGGCACTCGACCGTTTATTTCTTCATGGAGGCGGCTTATAATGCCTTTTTCGTGGTAGCCATTGCTGCGGGCTATCGTTGGGGCGGACTGATTGGCGCGGGCATCGGCCTCACCGTTGCCAATGCCTTGGATCTACTCAATCTTTCCATTGTTTACGGACGTCGCTACGGTTTCCGTTTCCAGCGAGGCACGGCTGTGCTGTCGCTCGCCCATTTCCTGCTGCTCTGCCTCGGGCTTTGGGCTGCCTATTGCCTGCCGGGCATTTATCAATGGCTTGTTCCCGGCACAAGCATCCTGCTTTCTCTTATTGTTTCTTATTTTGTGATACGCCGCTGATTGGAGGAGACGAGTAGACGAGTAGACAAGGCATAAAGCAAAATCGGGTGCGCCGAATGGGCGCACCCGATTTGCTTTTGTATGGGCAGTAATGCCTTATTGCTTGTTCACCTTGAAGGAACGGACACACTTGCCGTCTTTCAGCACGGTGATTACATAAGTGCCTTTCGCGCCGTTGAGGGCGATTTCGCTTACTTCGCCTGCGGCAGCCTCAACGTAGGAATTGCCTACCTGCTTGCCGCTTGCGTCGAACACCATCATGCGATAGTTGCCTTCCTGTGCGAAGAGCAGGTTCACCTTATCCTTGAAGGGTTTGGGGTAAACCATGTAACCGCCTTCGGTCTGCACGTTGTTGATGCCGGTGCTGCTGGTCACTACGATGTAGTCGCTAATGGTCTTCGTGGTGCTGCCCCAAGAGTTGGAAGCAACAAGCGTCACGGGGAAAGTACCCTTTTCGTGATAAGTAGCCGTAGCGGCCTCGTCGGCAGAGGTGTCGAGCAATGCGCCTTCGAGCATCCACTTGGAGCTTTCGTAAGCGATGGCCTGATTGCCTTCAATCATAGGCACGCCGAGGGCTGTGGTAAGCTGGTTCTGCTTGTAGTCGGTCGTCACATCGTTTTCAGACTTGCCAATCGTCATGTAAGCGCCTGGAGCACCTGCTGCGCCCGTTCCGAGGTTCGGGAAGTAGATATAGCCTTCGCCATCGGTGCGGCTTTCCTCGAAAGTGAAATAGCCTTTGAGGTTTGCGGGGATATTGCCTGCGCTGTAGCCCTGCATGCTTTGGAGCACTTCGGCGTCGGTGAGCGCCTTGTCCCAAATCTGCACTTCGTCTACCCAGCCGGTAAAGCTGGCAAGGTTCGTCATAGAGCCACCTACGTAGAACTTGGCGCCTCTCCAGTCCTTAGGACCTGCGCCGCGGCTGGCGCACTGCACGATCTTCTTACCGTTGAGGTAGATGCGCACGTCGCTCTTGCCGTTCTTCACAACGCAGACGTGGTACCACGTGCCGGGCTGCAAGGAGTAGCCGTCGGAAAGGCCGTCCACATCGTTATTGTGCTCGTAGTTGCCCGTACCGGCTTTGGGGCCGTCGAAGCTGACAGAAAGTTCGTTTTCAGCGTTGTTGCGGCCGATGTTGTTGTTCTTGGCATAGCCGGCGGGACGGATAGCCGTCCACATTTCGCCCCATACGCTTTCAGTCCACGTGCCGCCGTAGTTGCGGTTCACCTTGGTCATCAGAAGCGTGCCGAGGCTGGCGTGCTCGAACTTCTCTACCTTGAACCAGAGGGCATAAGAGTTGGTGGTGTATTCGCTCATCACGCCAGCGTCAACCGTGAGCTGGTAAGGCTCTTGCATGTAGAGCGACTTGGAAACGGTGCAGGGCTTGCCGTTATAGGTAGCGCCCTTGTTGATAGATGCGGTGAAGTTCACGCTTTCTCCGCCGGCAACGGTCGTCTTGTCGGCCGCAAGGCTGTTGATTTGCGGCAGGCGGCCCGTAGCTTCGGGGGAAACGAGAATGAGCGAGCGGTTCATCTTCTTAACGCCGTTGGTCGTAACCTCAACGTCGTAGCTGCCAACCTCGGGCAGAGAGGTTTCCATAGTCAGCACGCCGGTGGCGGTCTTCACCACGGCACCCGTGCGGGCATTGTAGATCTTAAAGTCAGAAGCCACGTGGTTGGGGTCTTCAAAGCCGATGGTAAAGGTTTCGTTGGGCTTAATCACATCCTTGTCGATGGTAAGCGTTTCGATGAGCGTAAGCGGTGCTTCGATTTCATTGGTCCAAGTGATGGGGCTCTTCGTCTTGCCGTCCTTGCCCACGGCACGCACGCCAATTTGGAACTTAGGATTGTTCACGTCGAGCGGAGCGTCTACCACGTAAGCCGCCCAAGAAGTAGTGGTGGTAAGGAGGGTTTCCTTTTCGCCCTGCTTGATAAATACTTCGTAGTACCAGGCACCCACTTCTTCATTGTAGATGGGGCAACCGTCATATTCAGCCTTGCGCGTGCCGCTGAACGGCATGTCGAAGACCACCTTGAAGTCGGCGCGATTGTACACGCGCTTCATTACTTCGGAGTAGGTGATCTGCGGCGTTACGGGTGTTTCGTTGAAGTTGGCGGGCACGAATGCGAACTCGCCGAGGAGGATTTCATAGTTGTCGGGCGTAGCCTGGAACGACAGGCCAGCGCAACCAATCACGTCGCCGCCCTTCAAGCCGAGGGCAGAAGCCTTGATGGTAGCGGTGTACCACTCGCCCTGCTTTTCTGCATCGGGCAGAGCCACAAATGCAAAGTTGTTTTCAGCACCCTGCTTCGACACCATGAGGCGGGCACCCGTTTCCTTGCCAGAGTTAACCTTGTAGACAAGGCGGAACTCGTCGTTTTCGGAAGCCACATTCCACTTCGTGGCAAAGAGGCGCACGTCGGAGCGCATCGTCTTGCCGTGGAATTTGAGGCAGGAACCGCCGAACCAAGCGTCGTCGTAAGTAAAGTCAGCCTCGATAGATTGTGCGGGCACGGTCTTTCCGTCGCCGTTGTCAATCCACCAGCGCCACGTGGGCAGCAGATCCTGCACGCCCCAGTTGTACCACTTGTGGTTCCAGGTCGTCACGCCTTCATTGTTCATGAAGCGGCCGTTACCTAGGTTGAAGCGCGTCACGAAGGGCACTTCGCTCAGCGTGGAACGCTCGCGCACGGCCTTGGCATAACCGTGCCAAGAGGCGAGGTCGGAGAAGGAGGTCGTGGTGTTGCCCTTGTTGAGCGCAGGCAGCTTGAGCACGTTGCGATTGGCGCCGGAGAAGAGGAGTTCCTGCTTCTTCTGATACTCGTTTTGCACGGCGTAGTCGCTCTGGCCGCCTTCAGTGGAGCCGATGTAGAGCTGGCTGCGGTCGTGTGCACCCCAAACTACGATGCTGACGGGATATTGCATCAGCGTTTCCCAACCTGCGTTGCCGTACTTACCGAAACCGCGTCCCTGCATGTCGAAACCGGCATACACGTCGTACGAGGAACGTCCGTGGGCTTCTGCCGTGGCCACGCTGGTAGAGAGCGAACTTGCGCCCCAGTTGTAGTTGAGGAAGAACATATCCGTAACGGGCTGTCCGAGTTCATCGTCGTGGAACCATTTATCGTTGTTGCTGCTCAGCGTACAGCCGTTGTCGGAGAGTGCGCCCGTATTGCTCACAAAGGCGTACCAGTCCACGTGGAACGGCCAGCCCTTTTCCTTGGCCACTTTGTGGCAAACTGCGAGGAATTTCATGAAGGGCCTGTAAACGGCTGCGCCCCATTTTCCTTCGGGATTGAGGCAGATGCCGTCGATGCCGTAGTAGCGGAGGAAGTTGATGAACTTTTCGGCATAGATGGGGTTACCCTTCGTGTCCTGTGCCGAGAGTTCGTAAAGCGTCTTGCCCGGTTCGTTCGTTTGATTAACAGAAGCACCCCAGTCGATAAAGTAGGTGCAACCCGTCTTGACACCGTTCTTGTGCGCTACGTCGTTGAATGCACCGGGCACGCGCCACCAACCGTTGCTCCAGTTGGAGTGGATGTTGATATACTGCCAGAGGTTGAAGTTGTCGGCATCGAAATTGTAGCGCGGCATCGGACCCCACTTCTTGGTCATTTCACCCGTGGGAGCGCACCAGCAAAGGTTTTTGTCGGTAGCGTCGGTGATCTGCTGATTGGCGTAAACGCCGGGCAGGAATTTCTGCTTCATCGGCACGCGCGAGATGAAGAAATTCTCGTCCTTGTAATTGGCATCGCCGTTGAAGGGCTTGCCGGGTTCCCAGTTTTTGAGTGCATCGACGATGCTGCTCGGCATTCCGTAGCTAACGTACGCCTCATGCGTCGGCACACTCTGTGCCCACGCGCCTGTGGCAACGAGGGCAGTTGAAAGTAATAAGGCTTTCAGCGTTTTCATTGTGTGTTTTTTGATAGATTTAAGTGATGCCCCGAAGGGGCTAATAAAGTTATTACCCTGCAAAAATAGCGATTATCTTAGTAGCAAACAAACAAAAGAGGCTTTTCATACATGTTTTGCCGCATTTACGGGCAATGTTTTCTCCTTTTTATTTCTTCCTGTCCCCTTGAAAGTTTTTGCGGCGTGCCTGAAAAATCTTATTTGCTCCGAAATATTTTTTATTCAGCACTGTTGAACACATATTCAGCACTATTGAATACATATTCAGCACTGTTGAATACATGTTCAACACTGCTGAATAAAGATTTTATCCGTCAGAATGGAAAATATAAAGCATAGAAGAAAAAATAAATCCGAGGAAAAAACAACTTCCTGCGGGGCACATGACGGGAAACGCAAACACGCAAAAAGGGCATGCCAAGCCAATGCCTGACATGCCCTAAGACATTTTATATATGCCTGCCCTCGCAGGATTAGTTCACGGTGATGAGGTAATAGTTCTTCTTGCCGCGCTGCACGAGGAGGTATTTGCCGGCTATGAGGTCGGCCTCCTCGATGGGGCGGTCGAACTGGGCGAGCTTTTCCTTATTGAGGCTCACGCCGCCGCCCTGCACGAGCTTGCGCATCTCGCCCTTGGAGGCGAAGCACTGGGTGGTTTCGGCAAAGAGGTCCACGGCCTTTGCGCCGATGGCCTGGTCGCGGCCGACGGTGAAGCGGGGCACGCCGTCGAAAACGCTCAGGAGGGTGGCCTCGTCGAGGCGTTGCAGGCTTTCCTTAGTGGCCTTGCCGAAGAGAATGTTGGAAGCCTCGACGGCCATCTCGTAGTCGGCGCGGGAGTGCACCATGCAGGTCACTTCTTCGCCCAGACGCTTTTGCAGCACGCGGCGACCGGGGTCGGCGCGGTGCTCGGCGATGAGGGCGTCGATTTCGTCCTTCGGGAGCGAGGTGAAAATCTTGATGTAGCGCTCTGCCTCTTCATCGCCCACGTTGAGCCAGAACTGGTAGAACTTATAGGGCGTGGTGCGCTGCGGGTCGAGCCACACGTTGCCCTGCTCCGTTTTTCCGAACTTCTTGCCGTCGGCTTTCGTGATGAGCGGGCAGGTGAGGGCATAAGCGTCGGCATCGGCGCCAAGCTTGCGACGAATGAGTTCCGTGCCAGTTGTGATGTTGCCCCACTGGTCGGCACCGCCCATTTGCAGGCGGCAGCCTTTTTCCTGATAGAGATGGAGAAAGTCGTAGCCCTGAAGCAGCTGATAGGTGAACTCTGTGAATGAAAGCCCGTCGCCTGCCTCGCCGTTGATGCGGCGCTTCACGCTTTCCTTGGCCATCATGTAGTTGACGGTGATGTGCTTGCCGATTTCGCGGGCGAAGTCGAGGAAGGAATAATTTTTCATCCAGTCGTAGTTGTTCACCAGTTCGGCGGCGTTGGGCGCATCGCTGTCGAAGTCGAGGAAGTGGGCGAGCTGTGCCTTGATGCAGGCCACGTTGTGGCGCAAAACGTCCTCGGTGAGCAGGTTGCGCTCTGCGCTCTTGCCAGAGGGGTCGCCAATCATGCCCGTTGCGCCGCCAACGAGGGCGAGGGGCTTATGGCCGCACCGCTGGAAGTGGCGGAGCATCATCACGCCGCAGAGGTGGCCGATGTGGAGGGAGTCGGCCGTGGGGTCGATGCCCACGTAGGCCGTTGCCATGCCTTGCGAAAGCATTTCTTCTGTGCCCGGCATCATCTGGTGTATCATGCCGCGCCATTTGAGTTCTTCTACGAAATTCATATTATCTTTCTAAATTGATTTTATATATTTCTGCAGGCAAAGTTAGGCATTCTTTTCGAGGTAAATACCCTTTTTACTATAATAACGATTAGAGAAGCAGGCAAGAAGAGGGGCGTCAAACAGCATCGCTCTCTCGATGCCGCCGCTCGGGAGGGGTAAGACTATAGCTTTCGGGATTATATTGCGCTCCAAAACTCAAATCGATGCCAGCATCGAGCAGTTGCCGGGCAAGGGCGGGCTTGCCGCGAAAACCGTGTACGGTCCACTGCGTGGAGGGGCGGAGGGAATTATGAAGCCGAAGCAAAGCGTCCCAGGCGCGGACAATGTGGAACGTGACGGGCAGGCGGAAACGCTCTGCCAAGGCTATCTGCGCCTCGAAAATTTCTAACTGGAATGCCTCGGCACCGCCGCGCAGCCTGTCTAAACCGCACTCACCGAGCATCACTACCTGCGGGTGCGCCAAGAGGCGCGGTAGGCCTTGCAACTGCACGCGGGCATCTGCCTCGTCGGCCGTGGCCCAAGGGTGCACGCCGGCGGCATAAAGCGCACCTTCGCGCGGCTCGAAAGCGTCGGGACGGCGCAGCACTTCGGCGGGCAGGCAAATAATGGCTTCGCCCGCTGGAGCATCAAGGCGGTGGGTGTGAAAGTCGAACATCGGAAGGGAGTAAACGAGTAGGCGAGTAGACGAGTAAACAAGTAAACGAGTATACAGATAATTCGTTTACGGCACGGGGTCGTAGCCGCTGCCGCCCCAAGGATGGCAACGCAAGATGCGGCGCACGGCAAGGTAAAGCCCTTTAACGGGACCGTGGCGGCGCAGCGCCTCAACGGCGTATTGTGAGCAAGTGGGAGTGAAGCGGCACGCCGGGGGCGTGAGGGGAGATATAAAACGTTGGTAGAACCGTATCGGCGCTACCAACAGCAAAACAAAGAAATCGCGGATTTTCTGAAGAATAAGGTTCATGCCATCTCTTGAAACATAATAACACCCTTACCTTTGCTCGGTAAGGCGCACAAGAAGGTTCTGCATCTTAGACATCACGAACTTGGTGGGCAGGGGGCGGTCGGCCAGCCAAACGAAAGCAAGGTGCAGACATTCGCCCTCGGCAAGACTATCTAAAAGAATGTGCTTGTTGAGCCTGTAAGCCTCGCGCATCTGCCGCTTGGCGCGGTTGCGGTCTACGGCGTGGTGCAGCCTCCGCTTCGACACGCTCATCAGCACCTTCACTGGCACGCTCCCCGTCTCGGCCGCGCCGACTACCACGCGCAACGGATAGGCCGACAGCGACTTGGTGCCTGCCGAGAAGAGCCGCTCTATGTCTCTTTTCAGACAAAGATGCTCCGCTTTGGGGAATTTATACTGATGAGACATTTTCAAAATGACGTGAGACGTAAGCAGCGAGATGCGGGCCGCGCTACCCGACTACTTATTCACTTTATCAAGATACAGGTCGATGGCGGCCGTCATGGAGCGCGCCTCAACCGTGGGGGCTTCAAGGTCTAAGCGGAACCCTGCTTCGCCCAGCGCCTTTGCCGTGCTCTTGCCAAAGCAAGCCAGGCGCGTGTCGCCCTGAACGAAGTCGGGGAAATTCTTTTGCAGCGACTCTACGCCGGCAGGCGTGAAGAGCACTATCATGTCGAAGTCGAAAGGTTTGTCCTGCGGATAGTCGTTGCGCACGGTGCGATACATGATGCACTCGGTGTGGTTGAGTTTCTTCTCTTCCAGCAAGCGGTGCACCTCGTCGCCTGCCACGTCGCTCTGCGGTACGAGGTATTTCTCGTTCTTATGCTTCACCATCATCGCCACCAAATCGGCGAGCTTGCCCGTTGCGCCGCAAAACACCTTGCGCTTGCGGTACTGCACGTATTTCTGTATGTAATAGGAAACCGTTTCGGAAATGGCAAAGTATTTCATCGTTTCGGGAATGGCTACGCGCATCTCCTTGCAAAGGGTGAAGAAGTTGTCGATGGCGTGGCGCGAGGTGAACACGATGGCCGAGTAGTCAAGCACCTGAATCTTCTGCTGGCGAAATTCTTTGGGCGTGAGGCATTCCACCTTAATGAAGGGGTGAAACACAAACTCTACGCCGTGCTTCGCTGCAATGTCAAAATAGGGAGACTTCTCCGTAGTCGGTGCCGGTTGGGAAACAAGTATTTTTTTTACCATGAATACCTTTGAACGCTTAGATATTTTGTGTTGCAGGGTTTTGCTTATTCTTGTGCCGCTCTCCATTACCCTGCCTTGCGCCTCGGCGATATGCATATTTATAATTCAATCGCGGCTAAATAGCCCGTCAAAACATGCAACGAACGCCATAAAATAACCAAGGGAGCAATTTCAAGCGTGCAAAAGTACAAAATTAAATGCACCCAACCGAAAGCGTAACCGAAAAATATGCAAAAACACTTATAAGCAAGTAGGGTTTCGATGAATAAAAAGGTAAAAAGGAACAATGTTTGCGTCAAAGCAAAGTCCAAATCGAAGTAAACGACCAAGAGCACCAAGGGAAAAAGAAAGATGCCCGCCAAGAAAACACACAGGTTGGCGGCGTCGGTCCAGCGGCGGTTGCTCGCGGTATCGAAAAACACGTTGCCGACGAACCGCTGCAAGAGCATTTTCAACCAATAATAGAGAATGCATAACAATACAGCGCCACCAAGGATATAGTAAGGCGACACCTTGACGCAGGCTTCGGGCAACCGTTCGGCGGCATAGTCGTAAAAGAGAATGCCGAGCAGAAAAGAGGTTTGGAAAACGAGAAAGAATTTGCCGCGCAGGCTATTGTCTTCCTGAGTGGTGAGCCGCTCGCTGCGGCTGCCCTTATGGAAGAAATCTTTTAGGGCGGCCGACAGAAAACGGCGCGAATAGGCGGTGACAAATGCCACCAAGAAGAAACTAAGCAGCAGGAAGGAGGTAACTATATCGTCCGTCCTGAAACAATAAGGCAGCGGCTCGCCAGCCATACCCGCGGGGTTATAAGAGGTTATCTCCCCGTAATGCAGAAGCGTACTGTCGGGCGCACTGGTAGGCGGCATATTCTCGAAGCGCAGCAGCCCGTGCTGCCACTGCGCCGTGTCGAGCGCGGCAGGATACATCTGCAACGGCTCGCCGGCAGGCAGCGGCCGAATGTCTGCCGGAGCGGCAGGCACTGTGTCGAAAGCCGCAGGCGGCACTATCTGCAAAGAGTCTTGGAGCATCTTTTCGGATTAAGGGAAATAGACATCTATATAATATGTCAAAGGGCGGCGAATTTCCTAATCGGCTCTTGAAGCGGCGGAGTTTCCACTGCGAGGCGCAAAGCCTCCTCGGGCGTGGCCGCCACTTGCCAGAGCGTGGCGTGCAGGCTGCTCATAAACTGCTGTTCCACGGCCTGCTCGAGCTGGCGGAGCAAGGGCGAGAAGTAGTCCTGCGTGTTGAGCACGACAATCGGCTTCATGTACAGCCCGAGCTGCTTCCACGTGATGATTTCCAAGAGTTCTTCCAGCGTGCCCACGCCGCCCGGCAAGGCGATGCAGGCATCCGAGAGTTCCGCCATGCGCTCCTTGCGGACGTGCATGCTCTCTGTGACAACGAGGCGCGTCATGCCCGTGTGCTGCCAGCCTTGGTCTATCATAAATTGAGGAATAACGCCCACCGCCTCGCCGCCCGCTTCGAGGCAGGCGTCAGTTGCGGCGGCCATCAGCCCCGTGCGCCCCGCGCCGTTCACGAGCGTATGACCGCCTTCGGCAATAAGCCGCCCCAAGGCAGCCGCGTCGCGCACGAAACACTCGGGCGACCGGCCGCTTGAAGCGCAATAGATGGTAATGTTCATATTCTAAAGAATAAATAAGGAGTAAACAAGTAAACGAGTAGACGAGTAGACAAGACAGAAATGTCTTGCAAACTAAATTTTAGAAAAGTAACGTGTCTTGTTTACTTGTTTACTCGTCTACTCGTCAACTTGTTTACTAACTAATCAAAGTCCGAACGCCGCCTTGACTTGCTCCACGTAGTCGAGTTTTTCCCAGGTGAAGAGTTCTACCTCCACGGTCTTGTCGGGCACGCCCGGGGCAGAGAAAGTCTTGGTTACGGTTTGCGGTTCGCGGCCCACGTGGCCGTAGGAAGCCGTTTCCTCGTAGATGGGACGGCGCAACTTGAGGCGTTGCTCGATGGCATGGGGCGTGAGCGTGAAGATTTGCTTCACTTTCTCGGCAATCTCTCCGTCGGAAAGGGCAACGTGCGAACGGCCGTAGGTGTTCACGTAAACGCTCACGGGCTCTGCCACGCCGATGGCATAGCTCAGCTGCACGAGCATCTCGTCGGCCACGCCCGCAGCCACCATATTCTTGGCGATGTGGCGGGCGGCATAGGCTGCCGAGCGGTCTACCTTCGAGGGGTCTTTGCCCGAGAAAGCGCCGCCGCCGTGTGCGCCGCGTCCGCCGTAGGTGTCCACGATGATTTTGCGCCCCGTAAGTCCCGTGTCGCCGTGCGGGCCTCCGATGACGAACTTGCCCGTGGGGTTTACATAATATTTAATATTGGGATTGTCGAAGAGGCGCAGCACCTCGGGCGTATTGACGCGCTCGCGCAGCAGTCGGGGAATGAGTATTTCCTTTACGTCGCTGGCGATGCGCTCGCACATGGCTGCATCTGCGGCGGCGGGGTTTGCGGGGTCGGTGATAAACTCGTCGTGCTGCGTGCTCACCACAATGGTATCAATGCGCTGCGCGCGGCCTTCGTCGTCGTACTCAATAGTCACCTGGCTCTTGGAGTCGGGGCGGAGGTAAGTCATTTCCTTGCCCTCGCGGCGTATCTCGGCAAGCACGGAGAGGAGTTCGTGGGCAAGGGCGAGCGGCAGGGGCATATAAGTGTCGGTCTCGTTGCAGGCGTAGCCGAACATCATGCCCTGGTCGCCGGCACCCTGCTCTTGCGGCTCGGTGCGGTCGACGCCGCGGTTGATGTCTGCGCTCTGCTCATGGATAGCCGTGAGGATGCCGCAGCTTTCGGCCTCAAACTTATAGGCGGCCTTGGTGTAACCGATGCGGGCAATGGTGCGGCGCACCACGTCCTGAATGTCTACGTAAGCCTCCGACTTTACCTCGCCGGCCACAACCACCTGCCCCGTCGTGACGAGGGTTTCGCAGGCAACTTTCGAATTAGGGTCGAAAGCCAAGAGCTGGTCGAGCACGGCGTCGGAAATTTGGTCAGCCACTTTGTCGGGATGCCCTTCCGACACGGATTCAGAAGTGAATAAGTAAGCCATATCTAAAATATGTTTTTAGGAAAAATGAATAAAAAAATGCCTGTTCCGCGGCATCGTTGCGGGAGAACAGGCAGTGGGCGATATGGTTGCCGGGCCGATGTTGTCTGCCGCGTTGCAGCGGCTGCGCCCGAGCTTCGTTTTAGCATTATTTTTGAGAGGTTGCAAGCAGTCAAATCTTTCCTCTGTCTGTTTTCGCCTGCAAAGTTACGCATACTTTGCTTATAAGCAAATAGATTTTTGCTTTTTTAGTTACGAGTAAACGAGTAGACAAGTAAACGAGACAAGTTGCTGATAAAAATGATTTAGCAAAACATCTCTATCTCGTCTACTTGTTTACTTGTCTACTCGTTTACTAAAACGTTTTTATTATTCCAAAAGCCGCACTTCCTTGTAAGATAAAAGAAAAAGCCCTACCTTTGTTGGTTTAACCCGTATGCGCACAGAAATGGAACTGCTACTGCATTACGTTTGGCAACAAAAGCTTTGGCCAAGCACGCCGCTCGCCACTACCGACGGCCAACCCGTAGACATCATCGACCCGGGACTGCACAACCGCAACGCCGGCCCCGACTTCTTCAACGCCAAAATCAAAATCGACGGCACGCTGTGGGCAGGCAACGTGGAAATCCATGAGAAAGCCGCCGACTGGTTTGCCCACCGCCACCACCTCGACCCTGCCTACAACAACACGATCCTGCACGTCGTGGGTGCCGACGGCGCAAAGGCCGCCACGGCCGACGGGCGCACGCTGCCGCAGCTTGTGCTGCCCGTGCCGGCGCACATCTCCCAAAACTATAAGCAGCTTTTGGAGGAAGAAAAATACCCGCCCTGCTACAAAGTGATTCCTTCCGTCGCCCCCATCAACGTGCACCGCTACCTGAGCGCGCTCGCTGTGGAACGGCTCGAGGAAAAGACGTTGCGCATCGGCGAGTACCTGCAACGCACGGGCGGCGACTGGGAACGCGCCGCGTTCATCGCCCTCGCGCGGGGCTTCGGGTTCGGCACGAATGCCGACGCCTTTGAGCAATGGGCCTTGGGCATCGAGCCGCAGGCCATCGGCAAGCACCGCGACAACCTCTTGCAAGTGGAAGCCTTCTTCATCGGGCAGGCCGGACTCTTGGACGGGACGCAGGACTGCGAAGACGAGTATTTCCGCCTCTTGAAGCGAGAATACGATTTCCTGAAAAGCAAATTCTCGCTCACGCCGATGGACGCCGCGCGCTGGCGGCTGATGCGGCTGCGCCCGCAAAACTTCCCCATCGTGCGCCTCTCGCAGCTGGCAGCGCTCTACCACAAAGGCGCCACTTCGCTCTCGCGCATCGTCGAGACGCCCGACGCCGACGGCCTGCGCTCCCTGTTCCGCACGGCTGCCACGGATTACTGGCAAGACCATTACCATTTCGGGCACGCCGCGCCCCACAGCGCAAAAACGCTGCAAGCCGCCTCGCTCGACCTCTTGCTCATCAACGTCGCCGCGCCCCTGCTCTTCGCCTACGGCCGCTACCTTGCCGACGAGGCGTTGTGCGAACGCGCCTTTGCGCTGCTCGAAAGCATCAAACCTGAAAAGAACTTCATTACGCGCAGTTGGGCGGCTGCCGGCATCGCGCCGCAACACGCCGCCGACTCGCAGGCGCTCTTCCGCCTGAAAATGCACTACTGCGACCGCAAGGACTGCCTGCGCTGCGCTTTCGGCGCAGAATACCTCCGCGCCGTGCCTAAACCTTAATCGACTGTCAGCATAAAAGCCTTTCTATTTATGGAAAAATATATCTTTTCTTTGGAAATGAAGGTGCGCGATTACGAATGCGACCTTCAAGGCATCGTGAACAATGCCAACTACCAGCACTACATCGAGCACACGCGCCACGAGTTTCTGCGTTCCGAGGGCATCAGCTTCGCCGCCCTGCACGAGCAGGGCACGGATGCCGTCGTGGCGCGTCTGCAAATGGCGTTCAAAACGCCTTTGCGCAGCGGCGACAGTTTCGTGTCGCGCCTTGCCCTGCGCAAGGAGGGCATCAAATACGTCTTCATTCAGGACATCTTCCGCCTGCCCGACAACAAGCCCGTTATCCGCTCCACCGTCGAGACGGTCTGCCTCGTCAACGGCCGCCTCTCTGAAAGCGCGGAGCTGAATGAGCGGTTCGGCAAATATTTTTAATAATGCCGCCTTATAGGCAAGCACCTTATAAAAACATACAAACCGATGATGCGCCGCTATGCGGTTCATCATCGGTTTTTGTTTGAAACGTATTAGTTCTATCGCATTAAAGAGCAAGGCGCAAACCGCAAGCATACCAAGAAAAATCGGGTTCGCAATAATTACGATACGCAACAGGGGCATAGTTGCTCATATAACTCCACGCACCGCCGCGAACAACTCGTTTCGCACCTTTTGCAGGCCCCGTCGGATCGGTTTGCCCATCAGCAGAATAAGCTCCGTACCAATCGGCACACCATTCCCAAACATTACCGCTCATATCATAAAGATGCAGTTCGTTAGGTCGCTTCGTTTTAACAGGATGTGTGGTTTCCGAAGCATTATAATAATGCCAAGCAACAGCATCGAGGTCATCTCCCCCGCTGTACAGATATTTCTTTGTTTGTTTACCGCCCCGAGCCGCATATTCCCATTGCGCTTCTGTGGGCAAACGGAAAGCCTTGCCTGTCAGTTCGTTCAATTTAGCAATAAACGTTTGGCAGTCATCCCACGAAACCATTTCCACAGGACGCTGTAAATCTCCCTTGAAATTTGAAGGGTTTTCTCCCATCACGGTATTCCAAAGTTCTTGCGTCACCTCCGTTTCGCCGATGTAATAATTGCTAAGCGTCACGTTGTGTACAGGGAACTCGTCTTCTGGGGTATCGTTGACTATTTGCTCCGAGGTTGCGCCCATCGCGAACGTACCACCCTCTACAAGCATCATCGTGAATTTCACACCTTTGACTGTAAATACAATTTGCTTTCCAAAATCTTCGGAGTAGATTGGCCGTTCAGGGGCAGGCGGTTCGGCTGGCACGTTAACCGGTCCGTCGTCATCGCAGCCTGCGTAAAGCATTCCCAAAAAGATAAGGCAAAAGACATAAAGAAGTGTTTTTAGAGATTTAGGTAACATAGGTATAAAAATAAAAAGGGCGCGGACTATTCGTCTGCCTGTCAAAACCCAGGTTACCGCCAAGTGACCTAAACACCAACAAGCGAAGAATAGTTCGCACCTATACAGGCGCGAACCTTCAGCCCACTTGCTCTCGGTGTGTTGAATATTGGCGGTATTCGGGTTTTGAGAGGCAAGAGCTAAAAGCTCAAATGTAATATTTTATTTTTGGGAAATAGTGACGCGCCCAAGGTTAAGGATAAGTTTAATTTGCACCATTCGCGTTTGCCGCTTGAGCGGCTCGAGGCAGGTGCATGCCTTGGACGTTGTTGCTATTTGTTTTTTGTTTTCGTTACCTCCTTTTTTTAATCGGTTTATTACAAATTACAGGCAGATATTATTCTGTCTGCCTGCAAAGTTATGCTTTTTATGCGAATGTTGCCCGCTGCAGAGACAAAAAGCGAGGAAATCTTTTCAGTTTATAATTCGGCTATTTTGGCGGTGGCATCCACGCTATAATTAGAGCACGGCAGCAATCTTGCGGATTTTATCCAAGCGTTGCATAAAAGATTGATCTTTTTGGGCACACCGCACATTATACCTCATTTGCAGGCGTAGCAGCGGTTCTGCCTCCACACCAAGCGCAGCCTCAAACATCAAGGCCGTCTTCTCAGTTATAGGTCGGCGAGCGTTGAGTATCTCATTCAGCACCGAGTAACCTAAGCCCATTTGTTCCGCAAGGCGACGCTGAGAAATGCCCCTGAACTCGATTTCGTCTTTAAGTATCAAACCCGGATGTGTCGGATAGGCGGGCTCGGGGTTGTTTGCTATCATTTTCGGGTCAACTCCTTTAATTTCTACCATAATCCGTTATTTGTAATGATTTGACAAATCCGTTATATTGCATATCGTCGCTATTATTTCGCCGTTCCTGATATGCTCTTCAAACTCTATTCGATATTGGTCGTTTACGAGCACAGAAGAAAGCCCTGCTTTGTTGCCTATGGGCTTTTCGTTATTCAAAGAATGGTAGCGGCAAAGCCCCCGCGTGTTTTCCGTGTCCCTCATCAGGTCTATCACGCGAATGTACTTGCGCACGATTTACGGCTGAAAGCGGTACTTCTTGTCAGTCTTGCCTGTTTAGTAGAGTTCTTTCAGATATTCCTCATTGAAGATTATTTCCATAAAGTTTGCTTTGCCGGGCAAACTTAACGATTTCTTTTGAAGTTCGCAAAAATAGCGAACAACCATTTATTTTCTTCCTTGCAGTAGCGACGCTCATACGTGACCGCAAAAATTTTAAGCAAGATATTTTTTACTAAGCCCGTACTATTTTTCCCTGTCTGCGCAGAAAGTTTTTCCCGTCATATAAGACAATTTTTATTACAAACTTTGTAACACATGTTAGAAACTTTGTAACGCGCGTTACAAACTTTGTAACACATGTTAGAAACTTTGTAACAAAAACTTTCAAGGAGATAATGAAAAATGTCTGCGCTGAGAGGGAAAATTTGCAGGCGGCAAATAAGATTTTTTCGGCTGAAATGAAAAGCCGGCTGCCGTGAGCGCATCGGCGGCCTTCGCAGATAGTTGCTCCGCACTGCCTTTCGGGAGAAAAAAAGCGGCGGAACGCGCCTTTCTGCTAAGATAATAGGCAAAAGCCGCAACGGCTAAGATGTTTTTTGCTTAATTTTGCATCAAATCTTATCTTAACTCAGTTCACACGATGCTCTGCTCTATCGCGCTTTCATTGCTTAAAGGTCTGACACAAAAGAACATGCGTGAGATTTACGACGTATATGCTTCCGCCGAAGAGGCTTTTGCCGACCTCGGCAGGCAGTACCCGCCGCTCTCCCAGGCACTGGCTTCGGGCAAGAACGCTGCCATGGAGCAGGCGAAGCGTGAACTGGATTTCTGCGAACGCCATGCCATTCGCATCCTGCCGCTCAACGACCCGGATTTCCCCTTTTTGCTGCGCAACTGCTCCGACACCCCTACCCTGCTCTACCAGAAAGGCAACGCCAATCTGAACCGGCAGCACATCGTGTCGGTAGTGGGCACGCGCCATGTCACGGAATACGGGCGGCTGATGTGCAGCGAGTTTTGCGCCGAACTGAAACGCCTCGTGCCGGACGTGCTGATTGTGAGCGGCCTCGCCTACGGCGTGGACATCGTGGCGCACCGCGCGGCCGTGGACTGCGGCGCAGACACCATCGGCGTGCTGGCCCACGGACTCGACCGCATCTATCCTTCGATGCACCGCGACACGGCACGGCAGATGATTGAAAGAGGCGGCGCACTGCTCACGGAATACCCCACGGGCACCAACCCCGACAAGGGAAACTTCGTGCGGCGCAACCGCATCGTGGCGGGCATGGCGCACGCCACGGTGGTGGTGGAAAGCGCCAAGAAGGGCGGCGCACTGATTACGGCCGGCCTCGCATTGGACTATAACCGCGAGGTCGCCGCTTTCCCGGGACGCGCCACGGACGAGTATTCCATAGGTTGCAACGACCTTATCCGCAACAGCGGCGCGGCACTGATTACCTCCGCCGAGGATTTCACTAAACTTATGGAATGGGACACGGAGCAGCCCAAAGCCGTTATCCGCCCATCGCTTTTTCCCGAACTTTCGGAAGAGGAACAAGCGGTCTGCGACTTGCTCGGCAACGGCGAGGCTCGCGGCATTGCCGAGATGTGTGCCGCGCTTAACACGCCGCTCTACAAACTCTCTGCCACGCTGTTCGGGCTGGAAATGAAAAATATCATCAACCGCATACCGGGCGACCGCATCGCATTGCGAAAGAAAAAGTGAACCGCATATTTCCTAAACCGTAAAGAGGAGGCCAATCCCTTTTTCGTCCTTTGTTTCCCGTGAAACATTACTAATAATATATGTCTGATTTTTCCCAAAATTTTGATGTCATTGTCGTCGGCGCAGGCCATGCCGGCTGCGAGGCGGCCTCTGCCGCCGCACGTATGGGTGCGAAGACTTGTCTTGTGACGATGGACATGAACAAGATTGCGCAGATGAGCTGCAACCCTGCCGTGGGCGGCATTGCCAAGGGGCAGATTGTGCGGGAGGTAGACGCACTGGGCGGCGGCATGGGTGAGGTGACCGATGCCACGGCCATTCAATTCCGTATGCTCAACCGCTCGAAAGGCCCTGCTATGTGGAGCCCGCGGGCGCAGTGCGACCGCCGCCGCTTCATCGACACATGGAGGCAACGGTTGGAGCAAATCGACAATCTCTACATTTGGCAGGACGAAGCGACCGAGGTACTCACCGAAGGCAATACGGTTTGCGGCATCCGCACGATATGGGGCGCAGAACTTCGTGCCAGAGCGGTGGTGATCACAGCGGGCACTTTTTTGCGCGGACTGATGCACGTGGGGCGCAAACAGGTGCCCGGCGGACGCTGCGCCGAGCCTGCCGCTAATTTCCTCACGGCTTCGCTGGAAGCATTAGGCCTGAAATCGTTCCGCATGAAGACGGGCACGCCCGTACGCATAGACAAGCGTTCCGTACATTTCGAGGACATGGAGGAGCAACCGGGCGAAACAGATTTCCATCGCTTTTCCTACATCAGCCCCTGCCGCCCCCTACCCCAACTCCCGTGCTGGACGTGCGAAACTAATGAAGAAGTCCACAATATTCTGAGGAAAGGCTTGCCGGATTCGCCGCTTTACAACGGACAAATACAAAGCATCGGGCCGCGCTACTGCCCGAGCATCGAGACAAAGATTGTCACCTTCCCCGACCGCAACCACCACCCGCTATTCTTAGAGCCTGAGGGATGCGACACGAACGAACTTTATCTGAACGGCTTTTCATCAAGCCTACCGATGGAGATACAAATCGAGGCTTTGAAGAAGATGCCCTGTTTCAGGGATATGGTGGTTTACCGTCCTGGTTACGCGATTGAATACGATATGTTCGACCCGACGCAATTATCGCATAGCCTCGAGACGAATATAGACGGCCTATTTCTCGCCGGGCAGGTGAACGGCACGACTGGCTACGAAGAAGCCGCCGGGCAAGGGATTATCGCCGGTATCAATGCCGCGCTTAAATGCAGCGGCGGCGAACGGTTCACGCTCGGCAGAGACGAGGCGTACATCGGCGTTCTGATTGACGACCTCGTGACGAAAGGCGTAGACGAACCGTACAGAATGTTCACCTCACGCGCTGAATACAGAATTTTGCTCCGCCAAGACAATGCCGACATGAGACTAACGCCTTATGCAATCAAATATGGAATGGCCTCCGAAGAGCGAACGAGGAGGTTTAACCGGAAGAAAGAACGCATCGATGCGATTATAGAATATTGCAAAACGTCCCCCATAAAAGCACCTCGCATCAACCCCTTCCTTGAAAGCATCGGCACCACCCCGCTTAGCGGAGGTTGCAAAATGTTCGACCTGATCAATCGTCCGCAAATCACGCTTAACGGTTTGGCCGACGAGATAGAGGATTTCAAATCTTTCTTAGAAAACACTGATGAAGATAGAGAAGAAACCTTAGAAGCAGCGGAAATTGAAATGAAATACCACGGATATATCGCTCGCGAGCGGGCTTTGGCAGATAAAATGCAGCGACTGGAAAATATAAAGATAAAGGGGCGCTTCAACTACGAAAGCCTCACGCAACTCTCCACCGAAGCGCGACAGAAACTCTCAACCATAAATCCCGAAACGCTGGCGCAAGCCGGACGAATACCGGGCGTATCGCCGAGCGACATCAGCGTGTTGCTTGTGCTGCTCGGAAGATAACTTTCTTACGTTCCACGTGGAACTTATTGCTTGAATTTTTTACTAATCAAATACTTATGGACAAAAACTTGCTTATAAGAAACTTGCGAAACGTGCCTAATTTTCCCAAAGAGGGCATACAGTTTAAGGATGTTAGCACCCTCTTCAAAAACCCGGCGTGCGTAAAGGAAATGCTCAACGAGTTGGTGGATATTTACAAAGACAAAGGCATCACGAAAGTTGTGGGTATAGAGTCGCGCGGCTTTGTTATGGGTGCGATGCTTGCAGAAAAATTGGGCGCAGGGTTTATTATGTGTCGCAAGCCTGGCAAACTGCCTGCTAAAACAATTTCAGCCGAATACAACAAAGAATATGGCACAGATACCATAGAGATGCACGAGGATGCGCTCGGTGAAAACGAAGTCGTGCTTATTCATGACGATTTGCTTGCCACGGGAGGCTCTATGAAAGCAGCCATCGAACTCGTAAACAAATTCTCTCCAAAAAAAGTATACGTAAATTTCCTGATAGAATTGCGTATGGAGGGACTGAAAGGACGCGAATTTATCGGAGAAGATACCGAAATAAGCACATTACTTACGCTTACGGAATAAACAGATGGGCAACGCCGACGTACAGGAACATCTTAAGCAAATCGTTTTAAGTTTGCCCGATGCACCGGGGTGCTACCAGTATCTCGATGCTTCGGGCATCGTCATATATGTCGGCAAGGCAAAGAACCTGAAAAGGCGCGTCAGCTCATATTTCAACAAAGAGCAGATTTCAGCTAAGACACGCATGCTTGTTTCGAAGATTAGAGACATTAAATATGTAGTGGTAAAAACCGAAGAAGACGCGCTTTTGCTCGAGAACAACCTAATCAAACGCTACAAACCGCGCTACAACGTCCTGCTCAAAGACGACAAGACCTACCCTTCCATTGCCGTTACAAACGAATACCTGCCTCGCATTTTCAAGACAAGGCGGCGCACGCGCGGCGCCACATATTTCGGCCCTTACAGCCATGTGCCTACAATGTACGCCTTGCTCGACCTTTGCCGGGAACTCTATCAGCCGCGCCCCTGCAAGACCATCATGACGCAGGAAGGCGTTGAAAGCGGCAAATATGAAGTATGCCTCGACTACCACATTCATCGCTGCAAGGCTCCGTGCATTGGAAAACAGACGCACGATGAGTACTTGCGCAACATCGCCGCCTGCTGCGATATTCTTAAAGGCAATACGGCAAAAGTGGCGCAAGCCATGAAGGAGGAAATGCAAAGCCTCGCTGCCGAATTGCGCTTTGAGGAGGCCCAAGCCGTGAAAGAGAAATACGACCTTATAGAGAACTTTCGCGCTCGCAGCGAGGTGGTCCCGGGACTGCGCCAGGACTTGGACGTGTTCAATATCATAAGCGAGGAGAACGTGGCTTTCATCAATTTCCTGCACGTCACGGAGGGCTGTATCAATCAGGCTTTTACCTTTGAATACAAGAAGAAATTGGACGAAAGCGACGAGGAATTGCTCCGCCTGGGCATCATCGAAATGCGTGGCAGGGGATTAGGCGGCGCAAAGGAGATCGTACTGCCATTCCCCGTGGCACTGCCAGAAGAATACGCAACGGTAACCGTACCGCTTAAAGGAGAGAAGAAAAAACTGCTGGACCTCTCTGCCCTCAACGTGAAACAGTACAAATTTGACCGCTTGAAACAGGCCGAGAAACTGGATCCGAGCCAAAAGAATATGCGCCTAATGAAAGAGATCCAGCAGCAACTGGCACTCCCCACCCCACCCCTGCGCATTGAACTCTTTGATAATTCTAATATTCAGGGCGAAGACGCCGTGGCAGCCTGTGTGGTGTTTGAAAGACTCAAACCCTGCAAAAAGGATTACAGGAAATATATCATCAAAACAGTGCAAGGCCCTGATGATTACGCTTCTATGGCTGAGGTTGTATATAGGCGTTACAAGCGGCTTAAAGAGGAAAACGGCACGCTGCCCAACCTGATTATCGCCGACGGCGGAAAGGGACAAATGGAAATCATCAGAAAGGTGGTGGAAGACGAATTAGAACTGAATATCCCCATAGCCGGACTTGCCAAAAACGACCGCCACAAAACCAGAGAGCTTTTATATGGTTTTCCGCCGCAATCAATCGGGTTAAAACCTGAAAGCCAATTATTTAGAACGCTTAGTGCCATGCAGGAAGAGGTGCATCGCTTCGCCATATCGTTTCACAGGGAAAAGCGTTCGGCACGGCAAACGGCATCTGAACTCGACAATATCCCGGGCATCGGACCGAAGTTGCGCACAGCGCTTTTGCAAAAGTTCAAGAGCGTAAAACGCATAAAAGAAGCCCCCTTGGCGGACCTGCAAAGCGTTGTGGGCGCGGCGCGCGGACAAAAGATTTTCGACGCGCTGCACGCTACACAATCCGAATAACGGCTGAAAAGGCCGCAATCTCATATATTTTGTGTAAGTTTGCGCAAACAAACGATTATTATATGCTATGAAAGTAGTCATTCAGCGGGTGAAAAGCGCTTCGGTGACCATCGACGGAAAGGTCTTCTCCGAGATACGCGGCGGTTTGCTGGTGCTATTGGGCGTTTCGCCCGATGACACAGAAGCCGACGCGGACAAACTTGCCGCGAAAACGGCTGCGCTGCGCATTTTCGACGACGAAAACGGCGTGATGAACCGCTCCGTAATGGACATGGGTGGCGACCTTTTGGTGGTGAGCCAGTTCACGCTGATGGCATCTTGGAAAAAAGGAAACCGGCCAAGTTATATCGGCGCGGCCAAGCACGAAATCGCCATTCCACTCTACGAATATTTTTGTAAAAAGTTGGGAGAAGCAACGGGCAAGCCTGTAAAAACGGGCGTCTTCGGCGCAGACATGAAAGTAGCGCTGATAAACGACGGGCCCGTAACGATAATCATGGACACCAAGCACCCTGAATAACCTTTCCCCTACCCCCATCATTATTATTACTATGACGATACAGGAAGCACAGAAGACCGTGGACAATTGGATAAAGACCTACGGCGTGCGCTACTTCAGCGAACTAACTAATATGGCGTGCCTCACCGAGGAAGTCGGGGAACTGGCACGGGTAATGTCTCGCAAATACGGCGACCAGTCTTTTAAGGCCGGCGAAAACCAAGACCCGGCTGAGGAAATGGCAGACGTGCTGTGGGTGCTGCTTTGCCTTGCCAACCAAACGGGCGTTAATCTCGAAGAAGCCCTGCAAAAAAGCATTGAAAAGAAGACGAAACGCGATGCCACACGGCATATAAACAACGAGAAATTAAAATCTTAACCAAATAAACCAAACAAGATGAGCGAACATTGCCATTGCGGTTGCCACCACGAAGAACCGCACCACGAATTGAACAAATACGAACAGGCTTTTGCCAAGTTTGATGCGCCGATGAGCGACGAACAGGTACATGCCGCCGTAACAAAACTCTTTGAAGAGCGCAAGGCAGAATACAACACGCCAGAAACGCTGCGCCAACTTTTTGCTGCCGTCGAACTGACCACGCTGACGGTTACGGACTCGCAGGAAAGCGTACTGCACCTCGTTGAAAAGGTAAACAACTTTGCCGATGCGCATCCCGAACTACCTGCTTTTGCAACTATTTGCGTATATCCCAATTTCGCTAAAATAGTAGCCGACTCCTTGGAAGTGGAAGCCACGGAGATAGCCTGCGTGAGCGGCGGCTTCCCCTCCTCGCAAACATTTATTGAAGTGAAGACAGCCGAAACGGCCTTGGCCGTACACGACGGCGCAACGGAGATAGACATGGTGCTCAGCGTAGGCACGTTCCTCTCGGGCGACTATGAGACTTGCAGCGATGAAATCGAGGAAATAAAGGCCGCCTGTGCCGGGCATCCGCTTAAAGTAATCCTTGAAACAGGTGCGCTGCAAACGACCGAGAATATCCATAAGGCCTCCGTTCTATCCATGTTTGCAGGGGCTGACTTCATCAAAACTTCTACTGGAAAGATTGAACCGGCAGCAACGCCCGAAGCCGCACTCGTGATGTGCAAGGCTATTCGCGACTATTACAACTTGACGGGTACAAAGGTGGGCTTCAAAGCCGCCGGCGGCATTAAGACCATCGACGATGCACTCGGTTACTACACGATTGTACGCGAAGTGCTCGGCGAAGAATGGATCAAAGAAGGACTATTCCGCATCGGCACAAGCCGCCTTGCCAATCTTTTGGCAGCAGAACTGACCGGGGAGCAAGGCAAACCGTTCTAAAAAGTCTTTTGCAAAATAAAGGGCTTGCAATCAAAGCGTTGCAAGCCCTTTATTTGTTATGAAGAAGCGTTTTATTTCTGTCGGTCTATCACGAAGTCTATATATTGTTCCAAAGATTTGCGAACTGCTTCGTTCTTGAAAGAAGCAATGGCTGCGTAAGCCTGTGAGCGCAATTCCTGCATCTTTCTTTCAGCATATTCTATGCCCCCATGTTGCTTGGCAAAAGCAATAAGTGCTTCGATTTCCGTACGGTCTGCCTCACCTTTCTTTACTTTATCGGCCAAAGCAAGCATCGCGGCATCATTCGTAGAATTAAGCGCGTAGATAACAGGCAGCGTCAATTTACCTTCTGCCATATCGCGCCCGGTAGGCTTGCCTATCTCGGAATTACTGTAATAATCGAAGATATCATCGCGTATCTGGAAGCAAATTCCGACGATTTCACCGAAGCGGCGCGCCTTTTCTATAAAGTCTTCGCCGGCATCTGCAGACAAGGCTCCGAGTTCGGCGCACGCTGCAAAGAGGGCGGCGGTTTTATGGTCTATGATACGGAAATATGCCTCCTCGGAAATCTGTTCAGAGCGGATATTTGCGATTTGGTAAATCTCGCCTTCTGAAAGCGTGCCGCCCAAACGGGAAATAATGTCTACTATGCGCAGGCTGCCGGTAAAGGCTGCTTCTTGCAGTGACTTGGAGAGGAGATAGTCGCCCACAAGCACCGAAATTTGGTTGCCGTAAACTGCATTTACGGAAGCCTGGCCGCGGCGCTCGTTGCTTTCATCTACCACATCGTCATGCACGAGGCTGGCCGTATGCAGCAGTTCGAGGGTCACGGCTGAATGGAGTGCCTTCTCCCCTACCGCACCGCACTCGCGGGCAATCAGCAGAACGAGCAGCGGGCGCATCATCTTGCCTTTGCGGCTACGCACATATTGCAAAGCCCGACCGAGGAAATCGTCCTCATGGTCGAGCACAGAGTCGAAAAGACGCTCATAACGCGCCAAATCTTCTGCTACGGGTTTACGTATTTGCGAGAGAATATCCATAAATGCACTTAAAAGCGTACAAAAGTAATAATTTATCGCGATTTACTGATTTATTTACGTACTTTTACCCTCGAAAATCGCATTATCTATGGAAAAACTCTACCTTTTGGACGGTTACGCGCTTATTTTCCGCGCCTACTACGCCCTGATCCGCTCGCCGCGCATCAATTCTAAGGGTGAAAATACGTCGGCTATCTTTGGCTTTGTCAATACCTTGGAGGACGTGCTGCGCAATGCTCGCCCCGACTATCTCGCCGTGGCTTTCGACCCTGCGGGCGGCACTTTCCGACACGAGGCATACCCGGAGTATAAAGCGCAGCGCGATGCCACGCCGGAGGACATCAAACGCTCTGTGCCCGTCATCAAGGAAATTCTCCAAGCATATAATATTCCTATCCTCGAAGTGCCAGGCTTTGAAGCCGACGACGTAATCGGCACTTTGGCAAAAAAGGCAGAATCCATCGGACTTTCCGTGCAAATGGTTACGCCCGATAAGGACTATGCGCAACTGGTAAGCCCCAATATTACTATGTGCCGCCCAGGACACGGGGCAAAGGGCATGGAACTCCTCGGCCCGGCGGAGGTCTGCGAAAAGTACGGGGTGGGCGCACCTGAAAACGTCATCGACTATCTTAGCCTAACGGGCGATGCCGCCGACAACATTCCTGGCTGTCCCGGCGTGGGCGAAAAAACGGCGAAAACGCTTTTGGCAGATTTTGGCAACGTAGAAACGCTCATCGCAAACGCCGGACAACTGAAAGGAGCACTGAAAAAGAAAATTGAAGAAAATGTTGAGAAAATCCGCTTCTCGAAATTTTTGGTGACCATCAGGACAGATGTTCCTATCGACTTCGACGCGGAACGCTTCAAGGTGAAAGAAGCCGACAAGGAGACCTTGCAAAAAATTTACGAGCGGCTCGAATTTCGCTCGTTTATCAAAAAAATGCAAGATGCGGATAATGTGTTAAAAAGTACGCCGCAGCTGCGCTCTCTCTTTGACGTATTTCCGACCGAAGTACAGGAAGAAAATTTTCACGCAAATCTCAGAGGGTTTGTAGCGGGTTCTGTGAATTATCAACTTATTGATAATATAGAAGATATACGCAAATATTGCGACAAAATTTTGACAAGCGATTTTGTTGCTTTTGACACAGAAACGACGTCTTTGGACGTTTTAGATGCCGAACTCGTGGGAATGAGCTTTGCGACGGCCGAGGGCGAGGCTGCCTACGTGCCCGTTCCTGCTAATCGGGAGGAAGCGCAGAAAATCGTCGATGCGTTCCGACCGTTCTTCCTTTCTGAAAAAATCATGAAGGTGGGACAGAACATCAAGTTCGACCTTAACGTGCTTGCCAACTACGGCATCGAGATTTCCGCCCCAATGTTCGACACGATGCTCGCGCACTATATCCTTCAGCCCGAGCAACGGCACAATATGGACTACCTCGCGGAAATCTACCTCGGCTACCGAACAATTCACATCGAGGAACTCATCGGAGAGAAAAAGGGAGACGGACAGAAAAACATGCGCGACCTCTCCCCCACCCTTATCCGCGACTATGCCTGCGAAGATGCCGACATCACGCTGCGACTGATGCGTCCGCTCCGCGAGGAACTGGAAAAGAACAATCAGTTAGATGTGTTTCAAAGCATCGAAATGCCGCTTATGCCCGTTCTCGCGGAAATGGAGCGCAACGGCGTGCGCATCGACACGGCCGCCCTCGAAGAAACGGGCAACGCCTTCCGCACAGAAATGGAGCAACTTGAAAAAGAGATCTATGAAATGGCGGGGCACAACTTCCTGCTTACTTCTCCCAGGCAAGTAGGCGAAGTGCTCTTCGGAGAAATGGGGCTGAACGAAAAGGCACGCAAAACGAAAAGCGGACAATATTCTACTTCGGAGGAGGAACTCGAAAAGATACGCCACAAGCACCCTATCGTAGACAAGATTTTGCAGCACCGGGGACTGAAAAAACTGCTTTCCACCTACATCGAAGCCCTGCCAAAGTTGATCAACAAGCGCACGGGGCACATACACACGTCTTTCAATCAGGCAGTAACCGCCACAGGGCGACTTTCATCGTCGAATCCCAACCTGCAAAATATTCCTGTGCGCGGCGAGAACGGCCGCGAAATCCGCAAAGCCTTTATCCCCGAGGAAGGACAGATTTTCTTCTCTGCCGACTACTCGCAAATCGAACTGCGCCTCATGGCACACCTTAGCGGCGACGCGCATCTTATCGAGGCTTTCAACAATGGCGAAGACATTCACGCTGCCACCGCCGCCCGCATCTTTAAGAAGCCGCTCGAAGAAGTGTCGCGCGACGAACGCCGCAAGGCAAAGACGGCTAATTTCGGCATCATCTATGGCATTTCTGCCTTTGGTCTTGCCGAGCGTATGGAAGTAAGCAGAACGGAAGCAAAAGAATTGATTGACAATTATTTCCAAACCTATCCCGGCGTACGGGAATATATTGACAACAGCGTCAGCCGCGCCAAAGAACTGGGTTATATCGAAACGCTTTGCGGTCGCCGCCGCTACCTGCCCGACATCAACTCGCGCAATGCCGTTGTGCGCGGCTATGCAGAGCGCAACGCCGTGAACGCTCCCATTCAAGGCACAGCGGCAGACATTATCAAGATTGCCATGATACGCGTCGCCGCGCGTTTCAAGGCGGAGGGCATTCGCTCAAAAATGATTTTGCAGGTGCACGACGAACTCAATTTCAGCGTCCTCCCCGAAGAACTCGACCGCGTGCGCAGCATTGTTACCCACGAAATGAACCACGCTTTCACCCTTTCCGTACCCCTGGAAGCCGACTGCGGAGAAGGCAGCAACTGGCTCGAAGCACATTGATAATCAAAAGGATAAAGATGATATTACGCAAACGAGGCGTGCCGCGCGGCACGCCTCGTTTTATTTTCATTTATATTCGGCATTCTCCTCTACCCTGCCAGTTGCTTACCCAAAGCGCGTGCTTTTTCGAGGGTGTCCTCCCCTACTCCCTGTTTCCATTCCACGGGGTCACCTACGAGCGTCATACCGATTTGCTCATTGGCAGACATTATCTTTTTCACGCTCTGCGCCGCCCAGGTAAAGCCGCCGAAGCAGCCCATGCGGCGGTTCTTTACTACGCGTGCCGAAAGGCGGCGCAGCAGGTCGTCCATCTTTGGGAACACATCGCCGTTGTAGGTCGGTGCGCCGAGCGCCAAGGTGTCGTAGCGGTAGATGTCGGCAAGAATATCCGAGAGCGGACTGAGGCTCACGTCGTGCATGATGATTTTCTTCATTCCGGCAGCCGCTGCGCCTTCTGCCACGGCTTCTGCCACACGGCGCGTGTGACCGTACATCGAACCGTAGCAAATCACCAATCCGTGCTCCGCCTCGCCGGCTGCCATGCGGCGGTAAACGCCCACCGCCTTATCAGCCTGTTCCGTCCACACGGGGCCGTGCGTAGAACAAATAATATCTATGGGCAAACCCGAAAGTTTCTTCAAAGCCTGCTCCACAGGCGCGGCATACTTGCCAAGGATTGTGGCGTAATAGCGTTCCATTTCCTTGAAATAGAGTGCGGTTTCCATATCCTTGTCCATCACTGCGCCGTTAAGCGCACCGTAGCAACCGAACACGTCGCCCGAAAAGAGAATACGCTCCGTAGACTCGTAGGTCACCATCGTTTCGGGCCAATGCACCATCGGCACGATACGGAAATTCAGGCAGTGCGTGCCGAGTTGCAGTTCGTCGCCGTCGGCAACGATAAGGTCGTCCTCGCGCCACACGCCGTAGAACCCCTTAATCATCTCTGCCGTCTTTTTGTTGCCCACGAGTTTTGCTTCAGGGAAATGCGTGCGCAGCAGGGCGAGTGCACCGGAGTGGTCTGGCTCAACGTGATTGATGATTACATAGTCGGGCTGCCGCTCGCCAAGCACGCTTTTAATTTTCTCTATATATTCGGGCATAAAGGCAGCATCAACGGTGTCGATAAGCGCAACCTTTTCGTCTACAATAAGGTATGAGTTATAAGAAACGCCGTAAGGCAGCGGCCATAAGTTCTCAAAGAGGTGTTTTGTTCTGTCGTTTACGCCTACGTAAACCACTTGTTCTGTAATTTTCATCATAATGTTTTTATCTTTTTACCTTATCATACTGCAAAGTTAGTTATTACTATCAAACGGGTAAAAGCAAATAGCAACAACTTAGTATTTTTTGCCCACGAATTTCTGCCTCAAAAAGGCATTTGCTTACGGCAAAAGCGGATTTCCTTATAAGAAATTGCTAACTTTGCGCTTCGGAAACGGTTCTTTTATAAGATTAATAGGGAAACGGGTGCAATTCCCGTGCAGTCCCGCTGCCGTGAGTCCCGTTATTTCGCCGGTCTATTCTTTTTATTAGTAAACAAGTAGACAAGTTTGTAAGTAAACAAGACAAGTCACTGTTATACAATTCTGTCTCGTTTACTTGTCTACTCTTTTTACTCGTTTACTAAAAATTAAAAGAAAACGCCACTGTTTGGATCAAGCAAGCCAAACGGGAAGGCAAGGCCGATGCGGGGACGAGCCGGAAGACCTGCCGCCATTCCATCAAATTCTCAATTATTTACACCTCTATTCCTTCGAGGAAAGGGTAGGGGACAACTCTTACAACTTTGCACGCTCCGCACTGCAACACGGCTCTTCGCGCGTGGCTGCGGCTGTCGGCATTGCTCTGCCTGTGGTGTGCCTGCACGCCTCGCGCCGCAGCGCAAACTCCTGCCGAACAGACTCTTGCCACCGCAACCGTAACGGCTTCTCTTGCTAAGGAAACGCTTACGGGCGACGCGGCGTATCAGAAAATCGATACCGCCGCACTGCGCCGACGCGGCATCACCGACACGGGCGATGCCCTGCGCCGCATGGCGGGCATCAACCTGCGCGACTACGGCGGCGCGGGCGGACTGAAAACAGTGAGCGTGCGC